>Ga0067045_1027964_pt1 | contig 48322 bp, 41 predicted proteins | sample TerdegcTABiofilm_FD_59184 | JGI IMG/M metagenome (GOLD analysis project Ga0067045, IMG submission 59184) | Combined Assembly of (Gp0054472, Gp0054536) Wastewater bioreactor microbial communities from Singapore -Terephthalate degrading...
GAAGGAATTATTAACAAGATTAAGACCTTGAAAAAACAAGCTTACGGATTCCGAAACATGAATAACTTTCTCCTGAAAATTTATAGTATTCATAAATCCAGGTACGCATTAATAGGATGAACCATTTTTAAAAAAATAAATTTTAGTAAAATAAACAAACAGAGAAACTTTTTCAGGTCATCTTCAATTAATATCATAGTATTCACAGATACGGAGGAAATACATGCATAAAAAGAATCTTTGGTCACAAATCACACTGGTGGTACTATTGCTTTTTCTTTCCATTGCCATCTTAAATAGCAGCTTTGCCAGCAATGAACAAATGTATTTAAAATTGGATAAAGGGCTGTTCTATTTAAAACAGGTTTATGAGACAATCTCACGCAACTATGTCGACGAAGTCGATCCGGAGGGTTTGAGTAAATCGGCCATCAAGGGAATTGTCCAAGAATTAGACCCCTATACGGTATTTTTTGAGAAAAAGGGTAGCGAACAGCTGGATATTATTACTAAAGGAAAATATGGTGGATTGGGAATGGAGATTGGTAAACAGGAAAATAAAATCACGGTTATTTCCCCCATTGATGACACTCCTGCCCAGCGGGCCGGGATCAGAGCAGGAGATATTATCATTACTATCAATGGAATGTCAACCAAAGATATGAGCATTAATGAAGCTTCCGAGAAACTTCGGGGTCCAGCTGGAACCAAAGTTGATCTGGAAATTCAACGCCCTGGCTTATCCGAACCTATCAAGTTAACACTCACTCGGCAGGAAATTGTTATAAAAGATGTTCCCTATGCTGATTTTATCGAACCCGGAATAGCAGTTATCCGATTAAGCAGTTTTTCGGACAAGGCCAATACTGAAGTCAGGGATGCCATAAGAAATCTACAAAACCAAGGGTCCATTGAAAAAATAATTCTGGACTTGCGGGGTAATCCTGGTGGCTTATTGTCCTCAGCGGTAGAGATCGCCAATATTTTCCTGCCCAAAGGGGAAATGGTAGTACAAACCAGAGGTATTAACGAGCGAGAAAACCAGTTTAAGACCACTGATAATCCACTCTTGCCAGACATTCCTTTGGTTGTGTTAGTTGATGGCGGCAGCGCCAGTGCTTCAGAAATTGTTGCCGGAGCGATTCAGGATCTGGACCGAGGTGTAGTCATTGGTTCTAAAACTTTTGGAAAAGGTCTGGTTCAGCAGGTTTTTCCTGTGGATAAAATAAATGACGCATTTTTAAAAATAACCACCGCTAAATATTATATTCCTTCTGGTCGCTGTATTCAAAAAGAGGATTACAAAAAGAATAAAGAGGTTTTTACTGATCTGAGTGATAGCGTCGACTATAATAATCATAAGAAGTATTTCACGCGCAACGGCCGGGTGGTGTATGGTGGTGGAGGCATCCAGCCTGATGTTGAAGTGGAAAGAGAAAAAATGGATCACTTTTTTGTTTCGCTGTTGTCCCAAGGATATTTTTTTCGTTTTACAGTAGATTATTTAGCCCGTCATCCTGAGTTACGCCAGTCGAACGGTTTTATGGTGAATGAGGAAATACTAAATGAATTCCGAAATTACTTAAAACAGAAAGATATGGATTTCGATATCGAAGGTGAATCAGAATTAGAAGACTTTCTGAAAATCGCAGAAGAAGAAAAATATAATCCTGAATTGGTCGACCTGGTAACAGTCGCTCTGCAAAAATTAGAAAAAGAAAAGAACAACGAATTTGATAAAAACCTGGAAGAAATCCGACAGTCGCTGGAATCAGAATTTTCCGAAAAGCTGGGGGGAACTTCGGCCCGGATAGCCTCCATACTGAAAAATGACCAAACCATCAGCAAAGCATTGGATATTCTGAAATCCCAACAGGAATATTCCTCAATATTAGCCATTAAAAAATAAAACTCATTTAAAAGGGGATTCGCTAACGAATCCCCTTTTCGTTTTTCCACATTACCCCTCTACTTGCCGCGGGGACAGATCAGAAGAGTTCTTCCTCTCTAAACTTCTGTAAAATTCAAGTTGACACTTGCAGGATTCGATTTTTCAATTTCACTATTTTTCTGAAACGGGTTTAAATCGCTTGAGTCGAAGTGCATTAGAGACTACTGTCACACTGCTGGCCGCCATTGCAGCGGCGGCAATCATGGGATTCAATAATACACCAGTAAAAGGATACAGTATACCAGCTGCTACGGGTATGCCTAAAACATTATAGAAAAACGACCCGAAAAGATTTTGTTTGATATTTTTTACAGTGGCCCGGCTTAACATAAGAGCACTAACAACCGCGGATAAATCTCCATGAATGAGGGTAATATCACTAGTTTCCATTGCAATATCTGTTCCGGTGCCTATGGCAATACTGACATCCGCCTGGGCTAAAGCCGGCGCATCGTTGATGCCATCTCCGATCATGCCTACCAGGTATCCCTGTTGTTGCAACTGTTTTACATAATTAGCTTTCTGATCAGGTAATACGCCTGAAAAGTAATTATCTACTCCCACTTTTTTCGCCACGGTCTGTACGGTTCTCTCATGATCACCCGAGATCATAAAAACTTTTATTCCCATGTTTTTCAACGACTGGACAGCAGAAAGAGAATCCGCTTTTATCGGATCGGCAACCGCCACAATTCCAGCTAACTTATTTTCCACGGCGACATAAATAAGACTTTTCCCTGCTGGTAAAAGCGCTGATATGATTTCCTCTGCTTCATCAAACGCGACCCCTTTTTCCTGCAGAAAAACCTGGTTTCCCACCAATACGGTCTGCTGGTTGATCCTTCCCACAATTCCCTGTCCAGGAATATTCGTAAAATGACCTGGATGATCAAGAGAGATATTTTCCATTTTAGCCTTTTTTATCAGAGCTTCGGCCAGAGGATGTTCCGATGATCGTTCCAGACTGGCCGCCATTTTTAAAACTTGTTGCGAATCGAATCCATTCAGAGAGATAACATCCGTAACCAGCGGCTTGCCTTCCGTAATTGTTCCGGTCTTGTCAAAAATAATCGCATTAATTTTATGAGCTTTTTCCAATGCTTCAGCATTTCTGATCAATATCCCTAATTCGGCTGCTCGGCCGGTTCCGACTAAAATCGAAGTGGGTGTGGCTAAACCTAAGGCGCAGGGACAGGCGATGACCAGCACAGTTACCAGAACAACCACGGCATAAGGCAGAGCGGGAGAGGGACCAATCCACAACCAGATAGTGAATGAGAGCACGGCTATCCCGATCACTATTGGTACAAAATATTTCGCTATCACGTCTGCCAGCTTTTGAAGAGGTGCTTTTGTGGTCTGGGCTTCCTGGACCAGCTTGATAATATGTGCTAGCATGGTATCTTTCCCCACTTGTGTGGCTTTCATAATAAATGATCCACTTTGGTTCACGCTGCCACCAATTACTTGATCGCCCAATCCTTTTTCCACCGGAATGGCTTCACCGCTCAGCATCGACTCATCAACCGCTGAATGGCCTTCCTCTAAAACTCCATCCACAGGAATTCGTTCTCCTGGTCGTACTAAAATTCGATCACCCTTCTTTACTGCTTCAATCGGAACATCCTGTTCTGATCCATTATGTAGCACTCTGGCTGTCTTTGGCTGTAAACCAATTAAACGTTTAATGGACTGAGAAGCCTTACTTTTGGCACGAGCTTCGAGCAATCTTCCAAACAGGATAAAAGAAATTATGACGGCGGCTGTTTCAAAATAAACATGACGTGCTTCTGGGGGAAAAATAGTGGGGAAAAAAGTCATCACACTGGAATACAAAAAGGCCGAACCACTGCCGATGGAAATTAAAGTATTCATATCCGCCGACTTATGTTTCAGGGTTTTCCAGGCCGAACTGAAAAATGGCCATCCAGAATAAAATAAAACCGGTATTGTCAGGAAGAATAACAATAACCAGCGAGCGCTTTGAGAAAGCCAGGACCAGGGAAAAATCATGTCTCCCATGGAGAGAATAACCACCGGGATGGTAAAAGCAACAGCTACCCATAGACGGCGAGTTAACTGTTTCAGGTTCTTTTCCTGCTGCTCAGCCTGCCAATCTATACTTTTACCAGGTTCCGGCTCCACGACCTGATATCCACTCGATTCAACCGCCTGCTTCAGTTGGGGATAATCAACTATTCCCGGCACATAGATAACTTTAGCTTCTTCTAATGCCAGATTAACAGTTGCTTCCCGCACCCCATCCAGAGAGAGCAAAGCTTTTTCCACCCGATTGACACAGGAAGCGCAATGCATTCCAACAATTTTCAGCTGAGCTTGCGCAGTCGATACATCATACCCTGCGGATTTAACGGCTTCGATCAAATTACCCAGGCTGGCTTTCTGACTATCAAAATTTATTTGAGCCGACTGCATAACCAGATTAACGGCTACCTCCTGCACTCCATCCACTTTATTCAAAGCCTTCTCCACTGCCAGAACACAAGATGCACAACTCATTCCAGTTATTGGCAGACGAAGACTTTTTATTTTATCTGAAACATTTATATAATTTTCATTCATGGTTTTTCCTTTATAGATAAAAAATTTTCAAAAAATTCTTTTTCATTCGACCAGCGACATTCACTATAACCCATCGCGCAAGGAGAAGTTTCATTCGGTTCGCAGATAGACATTTATAAAAATTCCTTTTCTTTTTTTCCATTTTCGATAATTAATAACCCTCGAGGTTGCAATAGCGCGAATTTACAAGTATATTTTTAAAAATTTCAAATAAATCTACATGAGAATATTTCGAAAAAAAAAGTGTAAAATTGTCTATCGCAGCGAGTATTTTTCAGCCATTCATGGTCAGAATACTCACCGAACCTTTGATGTGATGAAATTTAAAAAGGTGCGCGATCAACTGATAAAAGAAAAACTCATCCGTCGCAAGGATGTTCTGACTGCTCCTCCGATTTCCGATGAAGATCTACTGCTGGTTCATACAAAAGAGTACATTGATACCCTGAAGAATCCCATGCTGGTCGGAAAAATTCTGAATTTGAATTATGTGAATCCGTGGGACGATTACATTCTGGAGTATTTTCGGTATGTAAGCGGAGGAACGGTGCTGGCTACTGAATATGCCCTGGAAAATCATTTAACCATATTCAACCTGGGTGGTGGATATCATCATGCCCATCCCGATCGGGGAGAGGGATTTTGCCTGATCAACGATGTGGCCATCGCTATCCGGAAGCTTCAGAAGCTAAACAAACTTCAATATACATTGATTGTAGACCTCGATTACCATCAAGGAAATGCCAATTTATTATATTTCAGGAATGATGAAAGCACCTTCACTTTTTCTATCCATGCCAATAATTGGGATTTCATAACGGGAAAAAGAAACAATATCGATATTGAATTACCAGCTCACACTTCCGATGAAAGATATTTAGATACACTCAGAGCAGAACTTCCTCCTGTCTTCGACGTATTTACCCCAGATGTCATTATTTATGTAGCAGGAAGCGATCCCTATATTAAAGATACGCTGGGTGATTTTGACATCAGTGAAGATGGGATGTTACAGAGGGATATCTTTGTATATAATGAAGCAAAAAAGCGAGATATTCCCCTGGCAGTTCTGGGTGCCGGAGGATACGGCCCGGAGAGCTGGAAAATATATTTTAATTTCATTAAATGGGTAATTACAAAAGCCAAATAATACGGATATGTCCAAACGCTCGAAAAGATTGCAAAGAATCTCTCGTCGGCTCACCACTCATCAGCTTCGCCGATTACAGGAAAAAGACGTGGCTCTGGGGTATGAAAATCTTTTCCTGCGGGACGATTACCAGCAAGGAACGCCATACTTTCTGGGATATTACTCTCCTTCCGGAATTCAGTATGCTCTGGAAAGATATGGTTTCTTTGAGATCTTAAAAGAAAAAGGATTTCAAGATGTCAAGCTTACCATCAATACCAAAGACCCCTATAAGCAACGCATCGCAGTGCACTATGAAAAAAAAGATCCGGATCATTTGATCGGAGAGTTAGTGGTTAAGAGACGGCACATCACCCTGTATCCACCATTTCCTTGCCTTATTTACGGGCGCTCGTTTGAGGTAATAGCCGTTGAATGGTTATGCATGCAAAATCCCAAAGCCACTTTTACTCCTGAGCGGCCCATCCTGCCTGGACAAAAATATCCCGGCTTAGGTTTAGGTGAAATGATCATGGAAATACTGGTCATCATGTGCGGTCGCCTGCGGACTGCCGGCTTATTAAATGTGCCTGAACATTTCCATAATGCTCAGATGTATAGCACCCATTTTCGCTACCTCGATCCCATCGAAGAAGGCAAAAGGTTAAGTATCGTACGGGATCTACTTTCAGGTCATCCATTGTCCAAAGTCTCGTGGGCGATCGATCTTGGATGTGTTTTCGAAAACGAACAGCCTTTTCAATGGAAAGGTAGTGACCAAATAATTCCACTGGATCGAGATCTGAAAGAATATTTTGAAAGCGAAGAATATCAGCAAACGGTGCAAAATGCCAGTCACACTTTTCACTATCACCTCGATGAAAAAATGTGGCAACAGAAATCAAAGGAAATTCCCAATTATCCTTCCTGTTAAATCGGTTCTATTCCTTTCAGTACTGAACAAAATTAAAAAGCTATTTATTTTTTAAAACCCAGCCGTTAAATTCGTTTCGGATAATATAATTTTGGTAAGAAATTTTATCATTTCGGGAGGATTTCATGCCGCGTGCAATCGATTGTAGTCAGCTCACCTTTTCATTGTATCCTTATGCCCATGAAATGAAAATGTATGAGAGTTACTATCGAGATGGTCGATGGGACGAGGGGGCTTTAGTTAATTTTCATACGATACCCCTCTCACCAGCCGCTAACATTTTGAATTATGGACAGGGAATTTTTGAGGGAATGAAAGCCTACTATTCGGTGAAAGGGAAAGTCGTCCTTTTCCGGCCGGAAGAAAATGCCAGGCGATTTGAAAACAGTGCTCATAAACTGGCCATTCCAGGGATCACCGCCGATAAATTCATGAAAGCGGTCATCGACATTGTAAAAGCCAATATCGATTTCATCCCTAAGAGTGATGATGGGTGCTGTAGTTTATATTTACGACCGGTCTGTATAGGTACAGAGCCATTATTGGGCGTTCGAGCCGCAAAAGAGTACTTGTTCTATATCTTCGCCAGTCCGGTAGGACCCTATTTTGATAAAGTAGGTATTATAAAACTATTAGCTCGACAAATCAACCGCGCCAGCCCTCACGGAACCGGTGATGCCAAAGCAGTTTGCAATTACCCGGTCACCATGCGGCCCAAGCAGGAAGCCATTGCCGAAGGATACAATGATGTCATCTATCTGGATCCCATCAAAAACGAATATATTGAAGAGGCAGGAGCCGCTAACTTTTTTGCTCTCATGGATGACAACTCTTTGGTTACACCTCCGCTGGGCACCATCTTACCTGGAATCACCCGCGATTCAGTGATCCAATTGGCTAAAAAAATCTATAAAATGAAAGTTGAAGAGCGCGATGTGAGCGTGGATGAAGTCATCTCCCGGGCTAAAGAATGCTTCGTGACAGGTACCGCGGCTATTATTACCTCAGTAAGCGACATCGGTTGGAAAGGTAAAATACATAACATAAATCGGAATAATTACCAGCTGGCTCATCAATTTTATGAGAAACTAGTTAACATCCAGCTCCAGAAAGAGGATGATCCCTTCGACTGGGTGAGAGTTGTTCACTGATTAATCTATATTTTTCGTTTAAGATTTATCTCCACTTTCGTAATTATAGAAGTTCAAATAAATCTATTTCAATTGTAATTTCCTTTGAAAATCGGAGGAAGGAATATGTCTCCCAACAAAGGTTTAGCTCAAAAAATCTGGCATAATGGCACTTTTATCAATTGGGAAGATGCAAAAATTCATGTCATGTCCCATGTTGTTCATTATGGAACTGCGGTCTTTGAAGGCATTCGTTGTTACAAAACCAAACACGGCAGTGCCATATTCAGACTGCCGGAGCATGTAAAGCGTCTGTTTAATTCGGCCAAAATATATCGCATGATACCTCCTCATTTTAATTACGACCAGATCTATCAAGCCTGTATCGAATCGGTAAAGGTAAATGGATTTGAGGAATGCTATATCCGACCGGTGATTTTCCGGGGATTGGGTGAATTCGGCGTTAATCCACTTAAATCACCTATTGAAACCTACATTGTGACCTGGTATTGGGGAAAGTATCTGGGACCTGACGCTTTAGAAAAAGGAGTGGAAGTACAGATTGCTTCCTGGAATCGTTTCTCTCCAAACACGCTTCCGGCCTTAGCGAAAGCTGGTGCCAATTACATGAATTCCCAACTCATTAAAATGGAAGCTCTGCAACATGGTTATGTGGAAGGAATTGCATTGGATACTTACGGTTTTGTGTCCGAAGGCAGTGGCGAAAATATTTTTATTGTGAAAGACGGGAAATTATTAACTCCACCTTTATGCGCTTCAGTATTGCCGGGTATTACTCGGGACACCGTGATAAAACTAAGTCGTGATTTAGGTCTGGAAGTGGTAGAAGAAATGATCCCGCGTGAAATTTTGTATATTGCCGATGAGGTATTTTTTACCGGGACAGCGGCCGAAATAACTCCTATCTGCTGTATTGATAAAATTGAAGTTGGCACTGGAAAGCGCGGACCGATAACCCGGAAATTGCAGGAGGAATTCTTTGGAATTATCAGCGGAGAGAAAGAAGACCGGCACGGCTGGTTACAATATATATGAAATAATCATCAATAATTATATTAGCAATACAAAAGCGCCAGAACTAACTGGCGCTTTTTTTATTTCTTGTCTTTTTTAGATTTCAGGCTGGAATTTGTGCAGTTCCTTATGGCCCATTTCCAGTCCACTTTTTTGTGGTCCGGTTTCCTGCCGGCGAAGCAAGATCGCAAAGGTGAGTCCAATAAAACCGGTAATAGAAAAAAACCACATTCCCAGTGAATAATCGGTGATTCCATTGACGGTGCTGATATCATTGGCCCATCCAATCAGTACATTAAAAACCGTTAATCCAATATTCTGAATCATAGTCATCAATCCATAGGCTGTTCCCAATTTCTTTTCTTCCACAATCAGAGCCACTGAGGGCCACATGGCGGCCGGCACCAGTGAGAAAGCCACTCCCATTACAGCGGTCATCCAACGAGGATCGATGGGCACATAGGCCATAATCAGATAGACAGGTACAATCATCAGCGAACCCAAAATCATCAGCGATGCCCGTTTGCCTTTTCGATCAATAAAAATGCCGAAAAGCGGTGTGCCAATCATGGAGGCCAGAATGATTACACTGGAAGCGAAGCTCGCTGCCTCACGGGTGAGTCCGTGATGTTCCATGAAAAATTTTACAGCAAAGGTCTGAAAAGGAAAAATGGCAGAATAAAAAGTAACGCAGAGCAGAGTGATATACCAGAATGAAGTTTTGAAATGGAAAATTTCAGCAAAATTTATCTTCTCCTGCTTCTGTTCCTCCGGCAGAGAAAATAAACGCCGCGCCCGCACATCCATTAACACATAGATAATCACCGACAGCAATGAAACCGCTGCCATGGTGGTAGAAATCAGCAAAGGACCTTTCCATGACCCATACAAGGGTTTTGCCCAGGTCGGTGAATTCAAGGCAGCAAAGGAACCCAGACGAGCTACGGTCAGATTCAAACCGAAGGCAAAGGAGAGCTCTTTCCCTTTAAACCATTTAGCAATCACCGTCGTAATGGTCACGATTAACGACTCGGCTCCCAGTCCAAATATCAGCCGTCCGGCAGCCATGATAACCAACTGCCCTCCACTAAAAGTAGTCAATGCGCTACCGATCATACAAAGCGATGAGAAAAGCAAAGAGGCTTTTTTTGATCCGATTCGATCGATAATAATTCCACCGATTAACACCATAATGATATTCGGAAAACTATAAATAGCATTGAGCAGGCCCAGATTGCTATCTGAAAATCCCAGTTGCACCTTCAGTAAATCTGCAAGAGGACTGATGCTGTCATACACATAGTAATTTCCAAACATGGCCAGACTGATGAACAGGAGAACGGCCCAGCGAAAAATCGGGGAGGGTTGAGTCTTTTCAATTGCAGTGGTCATTTACACCTCACATTCTTTGTTACATGTTCTCAAATTAGAATTATAATTTTACCATCATTTTCTGCAGAGAAAAATCATCTTTCCAATTTTTAGATCACCGAATAAAAGATTTCGAATTTTATGATAACCATCTTTACATTTTTGCGTTCATGAATACCTGACGAATAATGGTTTGAGCTTCTTCCTGAATCATTTTTAAGTGGTCTCGGCCTTTGAAACTCTCCGCATAGATTTTATAGACATCCTCCGTGCCAGAGGGACGAGCGGCAAACCATCCATTTTCAGTGATCACTTTCAATCCACCAATTGGCGCATTATTCCCAGGCGCCTGCATCGTTTTGGCGATAATTTTTTCACCTGCCAACTCATCAGCCTGCACCATTTCCGGAGATAAATTGCTGAGCAACTTTTTCTGGGCGGCATTGGCGGGCGCATCAATACGCTCATAAGCAGGTGACCCAAACAAATTTTCCAGCTCGCGATAAATCTCTCCTGGATCTTTCTCCATTCGTGCCGTCATTTCGGCCGCCAGTAAATCCATGATGAATCCATCTTTATCAGTGGTCCAAACCGTCCCATCCGTGCGCAAAAACGAGGCGCCGGCACTCTCTTCACCAGCAAAGCCTAAGTGACCACTTAACAGTCCATCAACAAACCATTTGAAACCCACCGGTACTTCTACCAGATCCTTTCCCAGATGACGCGCCACCCGGTCAATCATTGAGCTGGAAACCAGTGTTTTTCCCACGGCTATTCGCCTGTCCCATTTTGGTCGGTGCTGAAAAAGATACCATACTGCCACCGAAAGAAAGTGATTGGGATTCATCAACCCCACACTGCGTGTAACAATCCCATGCCGATCATAATCAGGATCATTGCCAAACGCAATATCAAATTGATCTTTTAATGTAATCAATCCGGCCATGGCATAAGGTGAAGAACAATCCATGCGGATTTTCCCATCTCGGTCAACCGTCATAAAAGAAAAAGTAGGATCAATTCGCTTATTCACCACGGAAATATTCAGCTGGTACATTTCGGCAATTGGTTCCCAAAACTCGATGCCTGAACCGCCCATCGGATCAATCCCTAGTTTTAACTTCGCGGCCGATATGATCTCCATATCAATCACCTGCTTCAGATCGACCACATAGGGTCTGACAAAATCATATGGCTTAACAGATGACAGCTGCAATGCCTTTTCATAGGGTATTCTTTTCACCGCTTTCAGATTGGTTTCGATAATCTGATTCGCCCGGTCTTCTATGTGACGGGTAATTTTCGTATCCGCCGGGCCTCCATTGGTCGGGTTATACTTAATTCCCCCATCCTCGGGGGGATTATGGGAAGGAGTAATCACAATGCCGTCAGCCAGATGAGATTTTCGCTTTTTGTTATAGGCTAAAATAGCGTGCGAAATAACCGGAGTGGGGGTGTAACCAAATCCTTCCTGAAAGAATACCTGTATCCCATTGGCTGCCAGGACTTCCAATGTAGTCAGTAAAGCGGCTTCAGAAAGGGCGTGGGTATCCTTCCCTAAAAAGAGTGGACCTGTTATTCCATTTTTCTTACGATAATCACAGATGGACTGGCAGATGGCCAGGATGTGACTCTCATTAAAACTTTTCTTTAACGAAGAGCCGCGATGGCCAGATGTACCAAAAGAAACAGGTTTTAAGGGCAGACCTTTTAGAGGACGATAAGCATAATAACCAGTCATTAAACGTGGGATATCAATCAATATATCAGCAGGGGCGGGTTTTCCTGCCAGATGATGTACAGACATAAGCAATTCCTCAACTTAGAAGAGTTGGTGTCTTTATCATAATTTGATTAATTTAAATGAGATGATGCCATCAACCAATATCAAATATATCAAATTACCATTGATGGATTTTAGAAACTATAAATTCCAGGTGTCTTTTTACAAATAATTTTTATTTTTATAAAAAAAATTTATTTATGCAACTATTATCGTATATTTACGATTATTCAATCTGGAGAATTTTATGGCTGGAGCAAAATCACATCTTTTTTCTCGAGAAGATCAACTGTTATCTAGCTTTGCGCGAGCACTGGCTCATCCCGCCCGGATTAAAATATTGAAACTTCTGAATGATTACAATGGATGCATCGTCAGTGAAATTGTAAATCATCTGCCCCTGGCTCAATCGACAGTTTCTCAACACTTAAATGAATTGAAAAAAGCGGGATTGATCTATGACACAACCGAGGGAACTCGTTGTTATTATTGTCTAAATAAATCTATAGTATCAGAAGCAAAAAAGACATTAAACCGGCTTTTTTCACATATCAATACTTGCTGTTAAGAAAGGAGAATGTAAAATGGATGAAAAGAAAATCAAACAATTAGTGAAAGAGAAATATTCACAGATTGTCAAAAATGCTAATCGAAATGAAGAATGTTGCTGCTGTTGCGGAACACAAACGGATGCAGATTACACGGTATTTAATGACTCCTATCAGGGAATCAATGGGTATGTTTCAGAAGCCGATTTAGGATTGGGATGTGGATTACCCACTGAATTCGCCCATATTCAACCGGGAGAAAATGTAGTAGATTTAGGCTCCGGCGCAGGTAATGACGTATTTATTGCCAGGCGTTTAGTAGGAGACTCCGGAAGGGTCATCGGAATCGATATGACGCCGGAAATGATTCAAAAAGCTGAAGAAAACAATCGTAAATTAGGATACACGAATGTAGAATTCAAATTGGGAGAAATTGAAGCGCTCCCTCTAAGTTCAGAATCGGCTGATATTGTTATCAGCAATTGTGTGCTCAATCTGGTACCGGATAAGAAGAAGGCATTTCAGGAAATATTTCGCATCCTAAAACCCGGCGGTCGTTTCTGCATTTCAGATGTGGTCATACAGGGGAATTTACCATTGCCGCTTCAAAAATCAGCTGAAATGTATGCCGGATGTGTAGCTGGTGCCATGCAACTGAATGATTATCTGGACACCATCCAAGAAGCCGGATTTATGAAAATTGAAATAAAAAAGAAAAAAAGAATACAGTTGCCAGAGAATATGCTGCAAAAATATTTACACCCGAATGAAATTGATCAAATGCAAAAAGCTAATATCGGCATATTCAGCATCACGATCACCGGATTTAAAAATTCATGAATCAAGAAAGGCAACTAATTTCTGAAAAGCAGATAATGATTTCGTAGAATAATAAAACAAGATTTTACAGGTCACCACCATCAAGACATTGGCCGTGAAAGCACGATGATTGGAATTGGGGAATAACCTGACATTTTGTTAAAACAACTCTTCACGATTCCTGGACGGTTAGTAAGGACTGGGGAAAAAAAGATCGATCGATTGGTGAATCATAATCAATTTACCTGAAAGAATCAGACAGTCAATTTTTTCGGCACGAGAGTGGTTCTGCCATGCCTGAAAGTTTTACTTATACCTCTCCGTGTATATTTTCCAGTTAGTAATCTGAATTAAATATATAATAATCAAAAAATTAAACACCTATGTATTCTTATTCATATTCTATCAGCATATAAAAAATCCCGGAAGATAATTTTTCCGGGACTGACAGGCCACACAATGAAGCATTGAAATCAATCTGAAATTTGCTCCTTTTGTTACTATTATTCGGCAGGAGTCAGCCTGCTGGCTATTGAAGATTCAGGTTGTCCTGCCTTCCTTTTTTTTCGGCGATCTATAGCAATCCTTACCTGATAAACCATACTCACCCACCAGAGAAAAAAACACACCATGGTTAAAAAAGTGGAGAACGACCATAACACCAGAACGAATCCAAACAAAATGAAAGGAGTCATTATTGAATGACTTATCCTTTTAATCTGATTTTCATATTTTTGATACCACGATCGGCAGGTTTCAACCAGTTTTTTTAACCAATTCCACATTCGGACAAAACGTCTTCGGTTGAGATAGAAAAGTATGACAAAAAACAAAACCAGTATCCACTTTAATAAATTATTTAACCAGAGTCGTGAGTACACTACCTTGAACATAAGCGGATCATCGGGCCTGATGATGGTTTTCGCAAAACGATAGACCTGCCCGCCAGTCGGGATTTGAATCATTATCGGCAAGAAACCTGTGTTAGTCCCGCCGCCGGTTGTGGGAGGAATTACGGTACTTTCCTCCACGATTTTTTCCATTCGACCGCTGAATTCTAATTCTGCCGCTAATTGACTATTCAATTGTTGAGGCGCCAGCGGTATGTTTTTAAAACGGCTTTCCACATCTTTTCCTTCATAAACCTGCTTGAGTTTATCAGCTTCTATCTCGTTTGAAGTTATGGTTAAGGAGGATAAGAGCTCGCGCATGGCTTTCTCGTTATAACGCCGCTGTGCACCGGAAAAAATATTTACTCCGCTAATTATTTCTTCCTTCTCCAGAGTGGTGTTAAAATAGTTGTAAGAAAAATCGGTGGGGAGATAAACCGACCAGATCAACTGACTGATCAGTAAATCGACAGACGGGAGGACTGATTCTTTCGAGCCAATTTCAGCAAAATTCTTTTCTGAAAGGGCGATGATTACTTCTACTGGAAAAGTTTCAAGCTGCTTATTCACTTCCAGTGAGCGAATTAAAGGAATTAGCAGTTTATTATTGTTATTTAGCGATGCTTCCACCGGTTGATTATTCACAAACACACTCCACACTTCCGCACCATTGGTCAACTGGATCTCTAAAAATTGCTTGGCACTGTTTCGAACATGATAGATCAGCCGATGAACAATTTTTCCATCCTCCGTGAACAGCGTGACCACGCTGGCATTGGTGATCGTGGCAATCGGCACCGCAATTTTTTCATGTTTTTTTACATCCATAACTAAATGATACGGATGTCGCACATATTTAAATCCCATCATCAATGGTTTTACGGATTGCCGAACCAGCTGATCCGGAAGTTTTTGGGGAGGTATTTTCTCCATTCCTTCACTCTCAACTAACATTACCTCAGCACTGGTGTTTAATTCGACTCCCATAAAACCTGTCTCCCGTACCGTTCCCAGAGTGCGAAAGCTGGTCAACACATTGCCCAAGCCTGATTCGCTTAATGGAGTCTCGGTTTGCACCTGCAGCACAGTAGTTCCCTTTTTCCCATAAGTAAATGGAATCATAATCACCCGTTTATCCAGATCCAGCACTTCCTGCCACTCCCCCACTCCTTCTCCACTAATGGATAATACATTCATGTTGTCCGGGATCAGTAAACGAACAGCATCGATCTCACTATGCAAAATTGTATAGGTGATATGGGAATTGAGGCGAAAGACATCATCATCAATGGAAAGCAAATGGTAGATTTCACTATAGATTTTGGGCTCAATTCTTTCCGCCACCGCCATTTTCTTTCGCCACTGAATACTGATGGATTGGCCAGGTGATATGACCGCCGAGATCAACGTATGGTTTTTGATATGTGAGGTCTGTAATTGCTGAGCCTGAGGTATATCCACATCAATATCAACCAATGGCATTTCCAGGGTGAGGAGGGTGATAGGGGTCTGTTGGATATACAAATCCATGCGATGAGGACCTTTATCCAACTCGGTTTTTATACTAAAGGTGAGTTCAATCAGGTATTCACCAGCCTTTGATAAAATGATCTGATGAAAACCATTTTCACTGACTACCAGGGCTGGTTTTCCTCCTACCGTAATATCTTCCAATGCCATATTTTGCGGAAGCAGAGGAATACGCAAATATGTGTCCTTTTTTAAAACCTGTACAGTAAAGAAACCCGTAAAAACAGTCGACTGTTTACCCATTTTACCCGAATACACCGCTCTGGTAATTAGATAATCGAAAGGGGGTACACTTTCAGCAGTAAGCGGCGGTTTCATTTGATCCACTAATTTTCCAAATTGCTCGCGAGTCAATATCACATTACCACCAACCACGGTATGAGGTGGAATGCCGGAAACTCCGGTCTGTGCGACTATTTTCTGGAAGGTTTCCATGGGGAGAATTATCTGATTATCATCCAAATTTAATAACTTTTTGAACTCCTCCCAGGGGATGGTTAAATGACTATCAGTTTCTTTTAGGTTCTGGACATAGGCCCAACGAAACCAACCGAAGAGCAATAGAAAAATAATCGGGTAGAAAAAATAATTTTTCATCTTTACCTCCTGTAAAATTGTATGAGACTGCCTGTCAGTTTTTATGGGAGAGAAAACCTTATCCCACATGATTTGAGTCAGATCAATAAAAAGCATTTTCTTGTTTCCGTTCATCTGGTCATTTATTCACTTATTAATGACGAAAAGGGTGGGGAGGTAAACGAACTTTAAAAAAATTGATACCGGAATAATTTTTAGAGGTTCGTCAACACAGGAATTTAACTCTTGCTCATATTCAGTTGGTTCTGATATTTTGATCTTGCTTCACAAGGTTTACCTTACCACAATCCCGCGTTCGTTAAAATGGGTTGGGTTAGTCAAACTATCGAACTTTAATCTGAATGTCGATTTGACCGCAGATCATATAAAAAAAGGGAATCCCGAAAATGGAATTCCCTTGTAAGAATTTCAAAAAATCGATAATTAATTTATTTTATTAAATGGGGCATTCGATATCTTCCAGCATTTCGTTCCAGCAATGCCAGGATGAGTTCCCAAAATGGAGTGGATCTCTTACCCGGCCTTCATGGGTTTCTCGATTCCATTCAATGTCGACATGATTATTGGCAGACTGGGAAAATATATTGTAGAAAGCGTCATATGGCGCCTGGTTGGTAATTCCATATTCGATATAACTGCCGGGTGGTTGGAGACCTGCTCCCAGATGGGTATATTTAATATCCGCGGTACTATCCTGCACATTGCGATGCCAGACGATTCCTATAAATTCTACTGGATCGCTGGGATGCTTATAAATAGTCCAATTTCCCTGAAAATAATTCAAATCCGACATTCCAGTATACCACAAGAATTTATTAAAACCACCTGATTTACTGATATACATTTTCCACTCTGTTCCCTGACTGGTGCGAGTACCATGGAGTTCAGCAGTTAACGTGTCCTGTCCGACCGTAAAATGATAGGTCCACACCCAGGTGCCATTGGGTTGTTGAACTGGATCATTCAGAAAAGCTGCTTTAAAAGCCGCAACCGGAACCGCCAGATTGACATACAGGATGGTACTCCATACCAGGACATTGGCAGCTGCCCAGCCCCAATTTTCGCGGGAGAGTAATTGAATCTCATTCATCTTAGGTAGAACTACATTGTCGTTGGTACTGAAGTTTGAGAAATCAATGATAAAAGTAGACTCTGGCGGCAATTCCGGTGGAACCTGATTAAACTGAGTACTGTCTTTTGAACAGGTTATAAAAAGAACTATTAGCACCAGAATTACCACATAACTCTTCTTAAAATTTTGCTTTAACATAGTAAACCTCCAATTATGATGATAGAATTTATTTTCTTGACCAGTTATTTCCCTTAAAATGATCGACACATATTATTTTAACAAATACCTGTTGAATAAATAAAATTATCGGCGATTCACACCAAAATATTATAGTATGAGAGAAGAAAATTTTCGGTCATTAAGTGTTTTACTCACCGCCAGCATTTTATTATTCCAGCCCATCTGAAATGAATAGCATTATGGAATGACAGTAGAAAAAAACATCACCGAACTTTCTCGTCTCTTATAATTTATTAAAAGAACTATATCAGGTAAATATTCACTAAAATTTACAGAATGATTCACAAAGGAACAAGAATACAATGGGGATCTTTCACCTCTGTTTTGAGATCACACGCCGTTGATGGTATGTTGAATTTTACTGGCTGAAAACATAGCGTTCAGGCGGTATGATGGGTTGCAGAAGGAAAATTCGGCGCCATAAATTGAGGGTAGTTGCCGTATCAAATTCACAATAGCGAACAATTTTCTGCCACTCCCCAGCCTGATATGCCTGATAGACCCGATCCCCGGACATATTTTCTTTGGGACTTGGCAGACCGTAGAGTTCGGCCAGCACGCCCAGCGGGAGCGCTTTTTGTAAATCCCAATTATAATACATCATCATCACGTCGAAGTGAGGATCGGCAGCAAATTTACGCATGTTTCCAAAGCCGTTTCCAGCTGGAGCCAACCGGTGGTGAGACATGCGCTGCAAAATAAAGGGGACATCGAAATTTAAACCATTATAATGAACGAATATTCCCTGATGTTTTTCAATGGTGTCATTAAATTGAATAAGGATCTGGTGTTCATCATCTCCCCAAAACGATTTCAAGCGGATGGTCTCATCCTCGGCGATATAGCCGATGCTCAGGCAGATAATCTTACCAAAATCCCCATGCAGGCTGGCAAAATAGTTGTAGTCAAATTTAGGATCATGGCTCTGGCGACGATCAATTTTGTCAAAAATTTTTTCTTGAATAGCCGGGCTGTATTCAGATAGATCCCGTACAGGAACCGTTTCAATATCCAATCCCAGATGATTTTTCATGGACATCATACCTCCCCGTTTTTATTGCAGATAATTTATTTATGAAATTCCTCATGAAAAATAAAGAACAGCGGACGAGAAAATCAAAGCTTTTTAGAAAAATTTTTTTCTCTTGACATCATTGAATAAATCAATAATATTTAACCGTATTATTTAACCATTTAGTTAAATTTATTATTTAAGATATGGCCCAAATCATGGAACCCTTCAGTCCAACCGAACAAAAAATATTTCAAGCCGCGGCCCGTATCTTTGTCCAACGTGGCCGGGATGGGGCTCGGATGGAGGACATCGCCCGCGAAGCCGGTATCAATAAAGCGATGTTACACTATTACTTTCGCTCCAAAGACAAACTATATCTCACTGTCTTCGAACAGGAAATTCGAAAAGTCGCGGAGGATTTATACCAATCTTTGGATTTAAAAACAGATATTCAAAACTTCTTATCTAACTTTATCCATAATTATATCGACAGAATTAACCAGAATCCGCTACTCATTCAATTCATGTTATGGGAGCTCCGGCGAGGATCACATGTTATCTCTGAACTATTTCAAAAAATATTTTCCCATTTTGCCTACCATCCTCCTGAAAAAATTGTACAAAAAATTCAACAAGCTATAAAAAACAACGAAATCAGAAAAGTAGATCCTCATCATCTGTTTTTCAATATTATTGGCATGTGCATTTTTACGTTTATTGCTTCCCCTATCATAACCTCTCTTTTCCCTGATCTAAACACACAGCATAAATCATTCATTGATAAAAGAAAAAGTGAAATTTACAATTTGATTTGGAATGGCATTAAACCATAAGGTGGAAAACCCATGTCAAAACTACTCACCATTGGTCTCATCCTATTAATATCATATCACACAAGTGGTATGACCCAAGAGTCGGCGAAAATTCTGAGTCTTTCGCAGGCATTGGAGATTGGACAGAAAAACAATTTAAGCCTGCAACAGGGACAACAACGCATTGAACAATATACGGCTAAAGTGCAAGCACAAAAATCATCGTATTTCCCAAAATTAGCAGCCAGCGGGCTGTATAATCATATTACTGACATCCCGGATATAAACCTGCCAGGTTTTCCAGCAACCTCTACTGCGAATAATGTCGATCTTTATGATCTATCCCTTAAACTGCAACAACCTATATTCACCGGGTTTCGTGTTAGCAATCTTTTACATTCGGCTAAAGAAGAACTGAACTCCAGTCAGGCTCAATATTTAACAGAGGTGAATGGAATTTCGTATCAGATCATTTCTGTATATCGATCGGCTCAACTTAATTTGTTACAGCAAAAGGTGTTGAAATCCAGCCTTCAGCGAATCCAGAATGATCTGAAGAGCACCTTGCAATTTTACCGGGCAGGTCAAACCAGTGCGTTTGACACGCTGACCATGGCAAATCAGTATTTAAAAATTCAAACCGAATTAAACGAATTAAACCATCACTACCAAATTCTTTTGACTCAACTGGAATTCCTTCTGAATATGTCACCGGTGGAGGGAGTAGAGGAATTCTCCTCGACCGAGATTATGCCAGACCTGCCACCGCTCGAACACTTTTTACAAGTCGCTGTTCAACATCGCTCGGAGCTCAAACAGGTTAAGTACCAATACCAGGCACAGCGATATATTAAAAAGAGCATGGCCTCTTCTTACTGGCCGCATATGTATGGACAAATTACTTTTCATTATCTCAAACCGGATGTGGATATCCTGCGAACCGAATGGACCGATTTTTTTATTCTGGGTGTCAACCTTCAGTGGGATTTATGGGATAGTGGTCGGCGCAAACAGGAAATCAGACAACTATCCCATACTTTAAATATATTGTCCCTGGAAGAACAGAAAGTTATTGCAAAGATTCAAACCGAAGTTAAGCAGGCCTATCAGAATCTTTTAACGGATCTCGACCAGTTTCGGCTCAGCAAGAAGCTGGTGCAACAGGAACAGGAGCGATACCGGATTGCCCATCAAAAATACAAGCAAGGGCTGGCCAGTGCCGTGGAGCTGAGCAATGCAGAGATTGCGCTCACCACTGCCGAACTTCGTCAAGAAGAGACGGTAATCAAATGGTGGCTGGACAGGAGTTTTATGGACTATACCACCGGAAGACTCATCACAGCCGGGGAATAAATAATATTATAGATAAAAGAGGTCAATATGAAAAAAATCGGGGCATTGATTTTACTGTCAATCTGTTATTTATTTTTTTCCTGCGGTTCTGGTAACTCCTCAAAAATTTATACCGGAGTCGTGGAAGGAACGGCAATTAAAATTCCAGCCATGACCGGCGGCAAAATTATCGAATTGCTAATCGAAGAGGGACAACAGGTAAATGCTGGTCAACTTATTGCCATAATTGACACCCTGGAATTATCCTATCAACGGGAAAATTTACGGGGAATATTACAGGAGATTAGCAGTCAGGAACAAAGTGCCGCTGCCAATGTCACACGAGCCAGGAACGAATTATCATATATTATCGAAAAATTTCAGCGCTACAATGATCTTCGCAGAACCGAATCTGTTTCTCAGCAAATAGTTGACGATTTGAAGAATCAGCTACAAAATGCTGAATCCGCTTACCAGGTAGCCAGCAAACAGTACGAAAGTATTGCCGCCCGGAAAGTGCAGGTAGCGGCCCAGCTGAAGAGTGTAAATAAAAAAATAGCCGATGCGTTAATTGTGGCTCCCGCTGCCGGTGTGATCACCACAAAATTTTATGAACAGGGAGAGGCTGTTCCTCCTCTTTCGCCTATCGCCGAAGTCATCTCGCTGGAACAGGTATGGGTAAAGATTTATCTTTCGGAGACCGTTCTTCCGCATGTAAAAACCGGTCAGGAAGTTAAAATAAAAATCGATGGAACGAATCAAACTCTAACCGGGACTATCAGCTGGATAAACAGCAAAGCTGAGTTTACTCCAAAAACGATATTAACTCCTGAAACCCGCACTTCACTGGTTTATGCGGCAAAAGTTATTATACCGAATAAAGATTATATTCTCAAACATGGGATGCCAGTTGAAATTCATTTATGAATCATTACGCAATATTGGATTGATATGTATGCGATTGAAGTCATTGATCTGGTAAAAAAGTACGATCAGATAACCGCTGTTTCGGGCGTCAATCTTCAAGTAAGAAATGGTGAGCTTTTCGGGCTCATTGGTCCCGATGGAGCCGGAAAAACCACCCTGCTCCGATCGATTTGTACCCTATTAAAACCCACTTCTGGAAAAATAAAAGTCGCTGATCAAGATGTGGAACATGGTTTTCACTATATTCGGCAGATTCTAGGATATATGCCGCAAAGATTTTCATTATATCCCGACTTAACCGTCGAACAAAATCTACATTTTTTTGCCGATTTATTTCAGGTTTCACCAGAAAAACGGGAAGAACGACTGAAACGACTATTTTCTTTTTCTCGTTTAGAACCTTTCAAGAATCGCAGAGCAGCCAAACTGTCTGGTGGGATGAAACAAAAATTAGCATTGTCCTGTGCGCTCATTCATACTCCCCAGATATTAATTCTGGATGAACCTACTTACGGCGTCGATCCTCTCTCTCGCCAGGAATTTTGGGATATTCTGCAAACCATTAAACAAGAGGGAACCACTATTCTTCTCTCAACCGCCTATATGGAAGAAGCAGAATTATGTGAGCGAATCGCCTTGATGCATAAAGGTAAAATTATAACCGTAGGCAAGCCGCCAGAGATTCGGCAACGGTATCCTTATCCACTTTTTCGGGTGAGTGGCAAAAATTTGAGTGAACTAAGAAATTATTTTTCAAGACAGGAAATGGTTCAGAGGATTCATCTTTTTGGAAATTCGCTACACCTTAGTTTTACAAAAGTTCCGACAGAGAGCGATTGGAAAACCTGGCAGCAGGAATCCAATTACAAAATTGAAAGCTGGGATTTACAAACACCTAGCATTGAAGATGTTTTTCTGAATTTGATGTCAACCGAAGAGGTGTTATGAATACCTGGGCAGTGGAAACCCATCACCTATCGCGAAAATTTGGAAATTTCATTGCTGTGGATCAGATCAGCATACAGGTTCAGAGAGGAGAAATTTTTGGTTTTTTGGGAGCCAATGGAGCGGGGAAAACCACTCTGATTCGTATGCTGTGCGGACTGCTCAAACCAACCTCTGGCAGTGGATCGGTAGCGGGATTCGATCTTTTGACCCGGAGTGAGCAGATTAAGCGCACCATTGGGTACATGAGTCAAAAGTTTTCATTGTATAATGATCTGACTATTGCGGAAAATATCGAATTTTTTGGAGGGATCTACGGTCTGAATCGTTCTCAGATCAACGAAAAGAAAAATGCCATTTTAAAAACGTTAAACCTTCTATCATGGGAGAACTCTATGACGGGTGATCTTCCTCCCGGATTCAAACAGGGTTTAGCGCTCAGCACCGCCATGTTACATGATCCAGCTATTATTTTTTTAGATGAACCGACTTCGGGTGTGGATCCCGCCTCTCGGCGATTTTTTTGGGATCTTATCCAGAAAACCGCCGCGCAAGGAATTACCGTTTTCGTTACCACCCATTTCATGGATGAAGCAGAGTATTGCCATCGAATAATGATTATGAATTTCGGAAAAATCATTGCTATGGACACCCCTCAAAACCTTAAAAAACACTTTCATAAAAATTCAATCCAGGACGTTTTCGTGGAATTGGTGAAAAACAGTCTAACCAACTTTTCTCATGCGATGGATATCAATCACTCCGGACAGGTAAAATGACTCATAAGAAAACAAAGATAATTTATGCCATTGTTCGTAAGGAATTTCTACATATCCTTCATGACCCTCGCTCTTTGATGATCATATTCTTATTACCTATGGTTCAATTGGTCATGTTCGGTTATGCACTAAAAATGGAGATTCAAGAAGTAAAATTGGGAATTGTGGACTATTCACATTCTCCTGCCTCACGCGAATTTATCCAATACTTCTCTGGCAATAATTTTTTTAAACCATTCTTAGTTGATCAACCATTGGATCAGGTTGACCAACTTTTTAAGAAACGGCAGGCACAGGTGATAATGATTTTAGCCGAGGATTTCGCCGAACAGTTGCAACGGACTCCCTTCGCTGCAGTGCAGGTCCTAATTGATGCTTCCGATGCCAATGCTGCCACCATGATCCGCCAGTACATGTCGCAAGTGATTACCAATTATAATCAGGATCATTCTTCACGATCTCCCTTACCTTTTAGCATCGAAAATACTTTCCTTTATAATCCTGATAAAAAGAGCACTTACTTTTTTGTCCCTGGATTAATCGCATTATTGCTGATAATGATTTCTGCCCTTCTCACCAGCATTACTATAGCTCGCGAAAAGGAAACAGGAACAATGGAACAAATCCTCGTTTCACCGGTGCAGCCATTCCAAATTATTATAGGTAAAGTTCTACCTTACATCGTTCTTGCTTTTAGCATCGGATTGGTTATTCTGGTAATCGGAGTTACGCTCTTCGAAGTCCCATTTAAAGGTAGTATCATTTTGTTGATCCTACTTTCGACGTTATACATAATTACCGCATTGAGTTTAGGGTTAATGGTTTCTACTATTGCCCGGACCCAGCAAGTAGCCATGATGGTGGTGATGGTGATTACCTTACTCCCCACGATTATGCTTTCTGGCTTTATTTTCCCCATATCCTCCATACCCCGGATCTTGCAATATGTTACATATATCGTTCCGGCCAGATATTTCCTTCACATTGTCCGGGGAATTATTTTAAAAGGAAGCGGTCTTGCCCACCTAATAGTTCCAACGGTTTGTTTACTGGTAATGAGTAGTCTCTTATTAATTATTGCTGTTCGAAAATTCAATTTAACTCTGGAAAAGTAATATGCTGCCAGTCCTGGAAATGATACGAAAAGAGTTCCGCCAGATCTTTCGCGACCGACCCATGGTGGCTATAATTTTTTTAGTCCCAATTGTTCAATTACTCATTCTTTCCTATGCCATTACCACCGAAGTGAAACATATTAAACTCGCAGTGATTGACTATGACCGCAGTCAATTAAGTCGAGAAATCATCAGTTCATTTGCCAATACTGAGCGATTCGATCTCGTCACTATCGAGGATGATTTGCATGACGTCGATTATCAGATGAAAGCATGGAAAATTCAGATGGCTCTGGTCATTCCAAAAAATTTCCATCGAGATGTACAAAGACGATTGCATCCTCAAATTTTCTTAGCAGCGGATGGAGTGGATGGCAACACCGCTTCCGTTGCTATGGGTTATGCACAGGCGATTCTTCTGAACTTCGGAATTGATCTCAGCATGAAAAACCTTACTCCCCAGGGAACTTCCTCCGTCCACCTGATTTCGATGTCAGAAAGAATGTGGTACAACATTGAACTGAATAGTCAACAATATATGGTACCAGGCATCGTGGTCATTCTCCTGACAATCATCCCCATGATGCTATCGGCCATGAGCCTGGTGAAAGAAAAAGAATCGGGTACTCTGGAACAGTTGATGGTTACCCCACTCCATAAGTACCAATTACTTTTAGGAAAAATAATCCCTTTTCTCATTTTAGCATATATCGAAATGGGGATTGTAATGACCGCTGCTATCACTATTTTTGGAATCACAGTGGAAGGTAGTTACTTACTACTTGCAGTTCTCTCGCTGTTATATTTACTGACGACCATTGGACTAGGAATTTTCATCTCTACCTTTACAAATACTCAACAGCAAGCGATGTTTGTGGCCTGGTTTTTTATGGTTTTTATGATTATTATGAGCAGTTTTTTTATCCCGATCCAGAATATGCCCCCGGTTTTAAAAGGACTGACCTATTTGAATCCAATGCGGTATATTATGGCGATTATCAGAGATATTTTTCAAAAAGGCTCTGATCTTCGAACTCTCTGGATAGATACGATTTTGATGACCAGTCAGGGACTGATGATTATCAGCCTAGCGGTGGTTAAGTTTCAAAAACGTATTACCTGAAATAATTTGGGGTTTTGGTAACCTGCAGAATCTTTGAAAAATTTACGGCGCTGAGATCGAGTTCTGATGACGTTTTAAAAAATTAATTTTGTACCAATTTAAACGGCAAAGTGGAAAATATTCGCACCAACTTCCATCATGTTTTCTGCATCTTGATTGATCCAGGGTATGAGCAAATTTTCCCCCTCTTATCTGCTGAATGTAGTGGATGGCGAGATCAAAAATGTAATCAATAAATTTCTCCAGTGTCAGTGATTGGCCATTAAGCTGATATTTTTCATCAGGGAATGTGACGGTTTTTACGGACTCGGTAAGAATTTCATTGACCTCTGGTTGCGCAAATACCAATTTCTTATCAATGGAGTTTTCATTTTTTAGTGAGTAAAAAGCGGCACCCGCGATGTGCAGATTGGCATACCGGTTTTTAAGCAATTCATAAACCATCCGGAGATAAATAGGAAGTTGGAGTTTCTCACCTTTCCACATTTCCTGAAAACCGGGAACAGCTCCGCTTTTATAATCCACCACAATTAAGGCACCATTGTCAGCAATTTCAACCCGATCAATTTTTCCCCGAAAATAAAAATTTTCTTGATCGGTCTGATAGACATAGGGATGGGGAGTGGAAAAGGGATCAACGCTTTCCCGGTAATTGATCGGCCTGCCAAATGAAATTTCATAATGCTGGGGAATGGTTCTATAGATCTGACTGACCTGCTGTTCATAATCCCAAAAAGCTGGCAACAGACCTTTTCTACCTTCGCTTCCTAAAAAATTAGCTTTTTCAATTTCCCATAATAACGAATCGGTCGCCTTAAATTTTTCAAGCTCCTCCTGTGCAATGGCTATCAAATTTGATAAACTACGCTGAGGTGGATTATTCTGGCTATAGAACCGAAACAGTATATGATGGAGAATCAGCCCCTTATCCAGGGTGCGGAAAAATTCATCAAGCTCTTCGTATGGTTGAAGAAGTAAAACCCGGGAAAAGAAATAGATCATCGGGCATCTGGCATACATTTCCAATTGAGTTGGAGAAAATGAAGCATTCTGATTTTTTTTATTTATCCATCCTGCGGCTGCTTGATCGGAAGAAAGTATGCCTTCCCATTCGGAAGGAAATGTACGCCCCTGCCGTCGATGGACGACTTCACTTAATCGACGAAAATCTTGATATGACTGATCTGGTAAAATTTCCCTGACTGAATCAGGAATCAGCTGTTCCTCAGGTACTTCGGAGATTATTTTCTCCAGAATTCGTGCCGGAGTGTACAATTTGATCTCTGAGAGAGTCTCCAGGGGCTGCTCAGAGATCCGCTGTAGCTCTTTGAGAAATAGGGAAGGTAAAAGAGGATGATCTTTCTGAAATCGAGTATAAGAAAATACAATACGTTCCGCTGGAAAATGCAGTAATTTCAAAAATCTTTCTCTCTCCCAAAACGTTTGATCTTCAAAAGCAAAACCTTTCAAATTTTGAGGTAAATTCTGAGGAGCGGTAATATTGAGAGAAGGATTCCCTGGAAAAACTCCTTCCTCCATACCCAGCACAAACAAGGCTTTACATTTTTGACTATCTAAACTGGAGAACGAAAAAATCTGAATTCCGAATCGGGATGGAAGTCGAAGCTGAGTAGTAAAAAAATGAATGAGACTGGTAAATCGTTCCCAAAATTTATTTATGGTATATTTGGCCGTGGAATTCGTTTTTCTTTCAATCTCTTCCCAACGTTGTAAGACCTCGAGGAAACGAACCAATGCCTGATGATTTTCCCGAGCCCACTCAGAATAACCTTTTCCGGCTTTCTCCGTAAATTTCTCTAAAAATCTATGTTTAGTCGTTAAAGTATAAAAATAATGATAGATGGCGGAGGCGGTTTGAGGCTTCTCAAAAAAATGAACCTCATCAAATAATTCTTCCACCAGTTCCTTTAGCTCGTTAAACGGTAAAGGTGGATTCTGAGGATCTTCTTCCTGCCATTTGGTTAAATCTTGCCGCTGAATTTCCCTATTCAAAAAATCCAGAATTTCTTTCCTGCCCGATTTCACTCGCCAGGAAGGGATTACTTTCAAGATCGCAGGGTCTGATAGCTTTTCCTGATAGGAAAATAGAGGAGATTGCAATATTTTATGCACCACCTGGCGGGGATATCCATCTTTGACCAGTTCCAGCAACCATTTTAAATTTTGAATCACAAAGCTCTGCTCCAACATTCTATCATCCAGAAAAGAATAAGGAATTTTAAAACGTCGGAATACCATTTCCAGGAGCGAGGAATAAGTGGGCAATTGAGGACTGGTTACCCCGATGGCTGAAAAAGGCCAGCCCTGATCAACCACCAGTTTTTTAATTTGAGCCGCCAGGTTCTCGACTTCATCCAATCGGTTGGCGGCTGGAAACATGTGAAACTTATCGGTAAATTGAAATTTTGGAGCCCTAATCTGAAATAGCGAATTGCTTATTTTATCAACTCCATGGTATTTTTCCATGTGATCGACAATATGTTTGAGGCGATTGAAAAGTGAATTTTTATGAAAAAATACTTCCTGATTCAACCCATAAGGCAATAAGAAAAAGATACCTATTCCCTGACTTTTTAAGTGTTCAAAAAAACGAAGGTGAAGGCTCTGAAAATGGCTGATGTCTTCGTAGATGACATCTTTAAGGTGGGGATAAAACTGATTCAAAAATGTGGCATCGAGCCGGGTCATTATCTCCTTCAATAATCCGGCTTCATCCACATAACGGTTGTGCATCGCATCCAAATAAGCCGAAAATAATCGATGAAAATCACGTTGCAAACGATCAGTAAAACTGAGAGCTAATGCTGTTTCTTTTCTTTGTAAAATTTCATGCTCGGCTTCATTCAGGCGTATCCTGTCCATTAAAAGAACCAGTTTCGATATCAGATCCTGCGGAAAACTTGAATCCTGGAAATGAAAATATTCCAGGGAAGAATCAACTTGATGAATAATAGTCTGTAGCAACAGGCAGCGTTCCGGAAAACTCAAAAAGGGTGGTAGAATATTTAGCCGATCAGCCAGAGAAGCCAGCCAATGATGATAGCCAAGAAAGAATGAGCGGCCAAGCACAGCTCCCGATTGAGTGAGATACCATTCTTCCGCCAGCTGTTGAGCCCGTCTTTGATCATTTACAAGATAGATCGCTTGCTCAGTGCTTTTAAGGGATGGCAGATACGATTTTAAAAAATGATCTGAGAGATGATAAAGATGGGAACAATAGTGCAATTCAATCTTAGCCATTATAAGTCTGACCTTTGATACTGAACAAAATATAGTTATATCTTAATACTTAATCAAGATCGATAGAACAGAGGTCAAAAAAGATTTGATAGGGTGAATCAGAAAATTTATCGAATTAGAGAAACTCAAATTTTCAATAAATAACTTCAGGTAGAAAACAAGCAACTTATTGGTTAGCACCTTTGTTTTCATCACTAAAATTAAATTTTATAGAATTGTTTTGTCTGAGTATGGATGGTCAGAGTTTAAAATTGATATAGAATGGAGAGAGCAAACCAGTTGCTCCCTCCATTAGCAGTTTCTTTTTAATAATAGGAGAAATACCGATCTAATTCCCATTCGTGTACTTGAGAAATATAGATCGACCATTCCATTCTTTTCGCCTGGATAAAATGATTAAAAATATGTTCTCCCAGAGCTTCCCGCATTACTTTACTTTTTTCCAAATAGTCAAGGGCCTCATTTAAATTTGCCGGAAGCGAGTCAATTTTCAATCTTCGTTTCTCTCGTTGGCTCATGGTAAAAATATTTTTGTTCACGGAAGGTGGTGGGGTTAATTTATTTTCGATTCCATCCAATCCAGCCGCCAGCATGACGGTAAGCGCCAGATAAGGATTAGCCGCCGGATCTGGTATCCGCACTTCAATGCGAGTGCTGTCCCCTCTTTTAGCAGGAACACGTACCAGCGGACTGCGATTTCTTTCGGACCAGGCGATATTTACCGGAGCTTCATAGCCCGGGACTAACCTTTTAAATGAGTTCACCAATGGGTTCGTAATAGCGACAAAATTTTTAGCATGTTTCAAAATACCGGCAATATACTGTTTAGCAACGATCGACAACCCGTCCGAGCTTTTAGGATCATAGAAAACATTTTTTCCATCTTTGGTCAGCGATTGATGAACATGCATCCCGGAACCATTAATGCCATAGACTGGCTTGGGCATAAAGGTCGCATGCAAATTATATTTTTGGGCGATTTTCCTCACCACAAATTTGAAAGTCGATACATTGTCTGCTGTCTCCACGGCAGGAGCATGTTTAAAATCAATTTCATGCTGGCCCTTGGCTACTTCATGATGACCAGCTTCTACTTCAAATCCCAGGGAATTTAACACATTAATCATTTCTCGACGGGCATCTTCACCCAAATCCAGGGGGGCCAGGTCAAAATAACCGGCCGAATCGTGAGTATTACGGGTCGGATTGCCATTTTCATCAATCAAGAACAGGAAAAATTCTGCTTCCGGTCCTGCCTGCATCACATAGCCCATTTTCTCAGCTTTTTTACAAATTCGCTTCAGCGTTTGGCGAGGACAACCTTCAAACGGTGTACCATCCGGATTCATAATATCGCATATTAACCGACCAATTTTCCCTTCTGTATTACCCCAGGGAAAAATTCGGAAGGTATCGAAATCGGGTTTCAGTAACATGTCTGATTCCTCAATGCGGGCAAAACCCTCAATTGAAGAACCATCGAATAAAATTTCACCGTCAAGTGCTTTTTCAAACTGGGCAGCCGGAACTTCCACATTCTTGTTAACCCCGAAAATATCCGTAAATTGCAACCGTAAGAATTTCACATCCTGCTCTTTACATCTCTTCAGAATTTCCGCTTTTGTCATTTTTTCTCCTTCATTTTGAAATGAAAAATTGAGTCAATTAGTCTATTTATATAATAAAGTGACAATAATAAGCATTATATTATGCAAAATGCAACAGTAAAATTAACATTTTTGCCATATTTTATGTGACACTTATCATATAAAAAACAATTCATTTTTTAAAAGGCTTTTTTCATGGTTCAGTTGGATTTTGTACCCGGATCTTAAATCAATACAGGTGTAATAAAATCTGGTGAAGTCTGGATAGGAACTATTATTTAATGACCGATAAACAGATATTTTACAGACCTATCAATTCATGCGATAATGTGAACAGGATAATTATGAAACATTTTAAATGAAAAAATGAGCTGTCGTCAGAAATTGCAGAAAAAAATTCTTTTTCAGACTCGATTTAGACCAAAAAGATTCAATGCCTCTGAACAAGTGCTTTCCTGCCTGATTTTTCATAAAAAACATTCCTGCCATCATTCTTTTGAATTCTCATCTTTTTTTTCGGTACAATTAAAATTATATTCTAAGGCGTGTGTCATATTGAATTGTAAATCATGCATTTTAAAATTTCTGTAACTTTGATCGAAAGCCATTAATCAAAATGTATGTTATAAAGAAAGATCATCATGTAGATCAGCTGGTTGTTCGAGCGAAAAAGGGTGACCAAAGGGCTTTCACCGAACTGGTAGATTTATTCAGCGAGCGAATTTATAATTTAGGGTTGAGAATCTTAAAAAATTCAGATGATGCCGCCGATGTGTTGCAGGAAACCTTTCTGGCTGTTTATGAAAAAATTGATACCTTTGATGGACGATCTAATTTTTTCACCTGGTTATATCGGATAGCTACCAATTTCGCATTGATGAAACTGCGGAAGGATAAGCGAACAGTATATACCGACAATGATATGGAAGAACAATTTGATAATCCTGAAAAAGTTCAACTTCACGAGTGGCAGGATCTTCCTCTGAAAGATATGCTGAATAATGAGTTCCGCAAACGGTTAGATACGGCTATTGATCGGTTGCCAGAAATTTATCGATCAGTTTTTGTCCTTCGGGATCTGGAGGATCTGTCTATAAAAGAAACCAGCAAAATTCTTAATATCACGGAATCGAACGTGAAGATCCGATTAAAGCGTGCCAGACTTTATTTGCGCGAAGAATTGGCTGCCTATATGGGAGAACTTGCAAAAGAACGGGAATCCTCATGAAAAAACATAACCTGAAAACTATCCGGGAATTGTGCAATTATCTGGGCGAGGATCTCGATCATCCGATGTGCAAAGAACTTGCGAAACATCTGGAAGAATGTCCCGAGTGTCAATTCTATCTGGAAACCATAAAAATGACGGTTCATCTTTTCCGCGATAGTCATCCCCCAAAACCTGTACCCGAAGAACTCAAAAAGAAACTATTGAGCAGTTTCGCCCCTAAAAAATAGTCCTAACATATCCTCGGTCTATCTGAATTGCCATCCACGTACATGGTTATCAAAAAATAGCAATAGGCTTATTCTGTAGAAAATTTCTGATCGGCACCGAGTATTTCGCCTCTTCAGGGAAAGGAATGAGTTTTTCAGAAAGACTGATTTTAAAATGGAAACCAAATGAGACCAGAATAAAATGCAGAGATAAAGTGAACTATTTATCTTCCTCAAGATTGCCTTCATCAAACGGAGATAGCTCTAAATGACCATTTGAATTCCGGCTCAGTTTCTGGATTATTTTTTGGGCTTCATCAAGTTTATTCTGACAAAATTCAATCAATTTTGTTCCTTCCTGGTACAGTTTGATTGATTCCTCCAGAGAGATCTCTCCTCTGTCCAAAATTTGACTGATTTCTTCCAGCCGTTTCATGGCCTGTTCAAAACTTTGTGCCTTTTTCATTGTCCTTCTCCCAACATTTGAACTTGCGACAAAAATTGTCCTTTCGCTAATTTTACCTGTACTACATCCAGTATATTCAATTGCTTAACATTTTTTATTACCTGCCCATCCTTATAACAGATGCTGTATCCTCGCTGCAGAATTTCCAGAGGATTTAAATGACGCAATTGTTGCTGCAAATAGTATAAATTCTGCTGATGCAAGGTCAGCAGATGATTGGTGACCATCGTCATATGACGGAAGATTTCGTCCAAGCGTTGAATTTTCTGAAAGATCAGATCTTCCGGTCGGCGAAAGGCATAGCTTCTTTTTAGACTGAGCAATTCATTGCGAGAATTCGTGATTTGTTGTTGGATAGTCTGAGTTATTTTCTCATAATAATGAGTTAATATTCCAGCCAGTTCTTTCCGATCGGGAACAACCATTTCCGCGGCAGCGGTGGGCGTAGCAGCCCGACGGTCAGCCACAAAATCAGAGATGGAGAAATCGATTTCATGACCTACCGCCGAGACAATTGGTATTTGGGAATCATAAATAGCCCGAGCAACTTTCTCTTCATTAAACGCCCATAAATCTTCCAGTGATCCTCCGCCACGACCTACAATGAGGACATCCACCGCTTTACATTCATTGAAATCTTTAATCGCCTGCACAATTTCTTCAGCCGCTCCCTCTCCCTGCACCCGCACGGGATACAAAATTATCTGCATGGCCGGGAATCGCCGATGAATAACGCTGATGATGTCCCGAATAGCCGCCCCGGTAGGAGAAGTAATCACCCCTATTCTTTCTGGAAATTCTGGCAACGGTTTTTTGTGGGCCTCATCGAACAGACCCTCTGCCCGAAGTCGTTGCTTTAACTGCTCAAAGGCCAACTGTAAAGCGCCGATCCCGGCCGGTTGCAGCTGTTGCACAATCAACTGATAAGTGCCATTCTTCTCATAAACCTGGATATCGGCTTCCACAATGACTTTTAATCCGTCTTCTAAACGGAATAGTAACTCCCCGGCCTTGAAACGCCACATCGCACAGCGGATCTGTGCATTTTCATCCTTTAAAGTAAAGTAGATATGACCTGAAGAATGTGCCTTATAATTGGAAATTTCACCTTCTACCCACAAACGAGGAAAACTGGTCTCTAACAAAGTTTTTATCTCGTGAGTGAGTGAAGAAACAGTGTAAATATGTCTGTCCATAAATTTTCCAACACACAAATCACCGTTCCTCCCCACCAGAACGGTGATTTTTTGTCACGTTCGGATTTTCAAAAATTCCCCATCTTTCTCCTTTAAAAGAAAGATGAAAAACCTTGTCGATTATCTGAGCTTCTTTTTATGTCTATTCTTGCGCAAACGTTTTTTTCGCTTGTGCGTTGCCATTTTATGACGTTTTCTTTTTCGACCACATGGCATTATTCATTCACCTCCATTTCACTATAGTTTTTTTATGGTTTAACTGCTCGAACACCATCTAACATTTGTTTTGCTGATTTGGCCTGGGCGCTCTCAGGAGCCAATTCAATCAGCCGTTCCCAGTATTCTATCATCTGCGACATATTTCCCTGCTGAGCAGAGACTACCCCCAAATTATAAAGTGCATTGAGATGGCGGTTATCTATTTTCAGCGCTTTGTCGAAATAACCCCGGGCTTCATCCAATTTCTTTAAATTAAAATAACAGACTCCTGCGTCTACCAGCACATCCGGCTGATTGGGATCTGTTTGCAACGCCCGCAAATAATAAGTCAAGGCTTCCTCATAGCGTTGACTATCGAATAAAAAATTAGCTAAATCAACATTTTCTTTAAAACCATCAGGATTCGCTTTGAGGTTTTCCTGAAGATGCTGATAATGTGTTTGATCGAATTGTGGCACTTGATCAGTAATCGGTATTTTATCGTGAGGATCAGCCTTCGGGAGTGGTTTGACGTACCGATATCCATAAAAGGCGGCTATCAACAATGACAATATAGCCACTAGATAGAGAATATTTTGACCTGATGATCGGAGTGTGTTCTTTTTCTTTTCTTCTTTTGCCACTGTTTTAGTCGATATTTTTTTGGTATTCTTTTGAGCCGTACCACAGTTCGGGCAAAATTTAACTTGCTCCGCTACTTCCACTCCGCAATTTGGACATTTATGATTCATTTTTCAATAGACCTGTCTTTTTTAGTAAACTTCGATTCACCGTTTGTTTAAAATTTTTCGCGGGTTTGAAGATCGGTACAAAACGATGGTCCACCGACAACACTTTCTTGGTCTTGGGATTTTTTACTAATCGGGGTTGACGCTCTTTTACATAAAAACTCCCGAATCCACGCAATTCAACCCTGTTTCCTCTCTGCAACGATTCAATAATATTCGCCAAAAATCCGTTTAAGATAATTTCGCAATCTACTTTTGTCCAGCCAGTCGACTCAGCCATCCAATTCACCAGATTGCTTTTTGTTACCGTCATCATACCCTCCAAAAAAGTTTGTGAGTATACTAAAAAATAGAAATAAATGCAAATACAGAAGTAAAAATGAATATTTCCTTTACCATGAGAAGAAAATACTCAATCCGGCAAACAATGAAATCGAGATTCGTACTTCAACCTACCAAATGAACCTTTTCTGATAATACGTCTTACCGAAAACTAAAATCACCATTCCGGAACTGCAATAAGAATACCTTCGCCGATCACTTTGACAAAGAGTGAGCGTAAAAATACCACGCTACCTAAAAATTCATTTGCCAAAATATAATCAGATATGATGAGAAAGAAAAACAAATCATGAAAGCAACATCTCTAAACGCAAATCGCTTAATAAGATATTTAACAGTAATTATATCACCTATATTGAAAAAATTATTATGCAGTACCGAAAAAACTCACTGTTTATCTATCTGCTGGTAAAATACTTTCGGTTGAAGCTCACGGTAATCGCGGGTAAGGCTCATAAATCTGCGGAGATCCAGGCACAGATGGCATTTTGAAAAGTATCCCTGAGGTGGTGCTTTATATCCGAGCTGACAGGCAAACTCGTAAAACCCATAAAAGTCATTTTCAACAATGAAGCGCAAAATCGGATTGTCCTCCAGCTCAATTCCCCTGTTAATTAACAGATCCAGATGGCGCGCATCTCCCAGGGAAATTCCCCCACAAAAACCAGGCAAATAGTTACCATAGTTATCCACATGGTTGTGCCAATGGCGAAGAAACGGTGGATCACAGGGCTGATAAAAAAAGTAACTGGCCGGATGAGTTTCAAAAAATTGGTTAAATACATTTCCCATTCGATAGACAGCCCGCCCCATTACAAAAAATTCAGTTTGCCTCAAGAAATTCAGACTTCCCTCCAGTTGCAAAAATTGATCAAGTGATAGGCGGCCTTCAATTTCAGCCTCCAAAAAGTGTCGCCAGAATTCCAATTGATATACCATAGTATTGGATTGAAAAATCTCATAACCAATTTCAACGCACCGCCTGGTGCGCTCAAACGGCACATACTCCAGATAAAAAGGATTAACTGAGATCATGATCCCATTCAGTCCCAGTGACTTCAGGATCTGCAATTTGTTTCGGGTCTGCTGATCGTTAATGGCCCAGAAACAATTTGTTTCCACAAAGAGTGATGGAATATGCAGCTCTCTGGCCTGTTCTACCGCCTTGCATAATAAAGGAAAATTTAAAAAAGGTTCACCTCCTGTAAAATGTAAACCATGGCTCAGACTGACACTCTGCGGTCCAAAGGGAGCAGGTTCAATGGTCCGGGACAGTTGTTCTAAAATCAGTCGTAAATCCGGTTCTGAAATCCAATCGGCTTTCCAGGAGGGGGAACAACCGTACATACAATGCCGGCAGGCGGCATTGCACTTATAAGAAAGAAACAAACCTACAGAAATTGGAGCTGGAATCGATATTTTCATATTTAAATTTACACTTTTCAACTGGTCTATTACTATTGCTTTTTACATTTACCGAAGGCTCGTTTTATAAGATTTTTCCCCATTTTAATTCTTAAAAAGCTAGTGGTATATTTAACGACGATCTAAAAGGAAGAATAGAGATGCGAATTATTTTTTTAAGTTCTGCACTGTTTTTCATTACTGGATTTTTCTTTTCCGCAATGCTGGCCGATGAAAAGAAAGAGTTACCTCCACCGACCACCGTGGATTCAGTTGATCTGGCTCGTTATGTTGGAAAATGGTATGAAATAGCTAAAATTCCCAACCGATTTCAGAAAAAATGCGTCCGGAATGTCACCGCCAGTTATCGCCTGCTCGCCGACGGCAATATCGAAGTAATCAACCGCTGTATACAAGCGGATGGTAAGGTTGTGGATATCACCGGTGTGGCAAAGGTAGTGGATCGAAAAACCAATGCCAAATTAAAAGTTAGTTTTTTCCGCCCCCTGGGAATCTCACTTTTCTGGGGAGACTACTGGATCATCGGTTTGGGGCAGGATTATGAATATGCCCTGGTTGGTACGCCTGACCGCCAATATGGTTGGATACTGGCCCGTCAGCCATTCTTAAACCAATCTCAACTGGATGAAATTTATAATCATCTCCGCCGTCAGGGATACCAGCCTGACAGCTTCGAAATGACGCCGCAGGATAATTAAACTACATTTTCCATTGGTTGAAAATTGTTCCTACCAGATCGATACTCTTTGATCGGGTGGGAGATACATTTTATCACTCTCCACCACTGCAAAAGCCTGGTAAAATTCCGGCATATTGACCAACGGCCCAATGACCCGATAATGACTGGGAGAATGGGGGTCAGTTACCAGTCGCTGGCGCAATTCCTCATCACGGTATTTCCGGCGCCAGATTTGTGACCAGCCAAGGAAAAAACGTTGTTCTCCACTCCAACCATCGATGACCGGTGCCTCCCTGCCCTGCAGCGATAATTTATAGGCATGATAAGCAATAGTTAAACCACCCAGATCTGCAATATTTTCACCCAGGGTGAGTTCTCCATTTACTCGGAAGGTGTCGATGGGAGTATATTTATTAAATTGTTCAACTAACATCTGAGCGCGTTCCTGGAACTTCTTTTCATCTTCAGCTGTCCACCAGTTACGTAGATTTCCTTCCCCATCAGATTTGCGGCCCTGATCATCAAATCCATGAGTCATTTCATGGCCAATTACCGCACCAATCGCCCCATAATTCACTGCCTCATCAGCCTGCAGATTAAAGAAAGGTGGCTGTAAAATGGCCGCTGGAAAGACAATTTCATTCATATTGGGATTATAATAGGCATTAACGGTTTGGGGAGTCATAAACCACTCTTCGCGGTCGATGGGTTTGCCTAATTTCGATACTTCCCGCTGGAATTCAGCGGTTTTGGCATTCCAATAGTTCTGAACCAACTGATCTTTTTTAATCACCACATTGGAGTAATCTTTCCATTTATCAGGATAACCGATTTTTGCTCGGAATTTAGACAGCTTGAACAATGCTTCTTCTTTAGTGGCTTCACTCATCCAGTCCAGTTGCTTGATTCTTTCGGCATAAGCCCGGCGCAGGTTTTCCACCAGTTCAACCATTCGCTTTTTCGCTTCCGGTTTGAAATGCTTTTGTACATAAAGTTTACCAACCGCTTCACCCAGAATATCATTAATTGCATACACACTTCTTTTCCAGCGTGGACTTAATTCCTCAATTCCACTGAGCACTTTCTGGTGAAAAGCAAAATGCAAATCTACAAACGCTTTCGTCAGCAGAGGTGCGCTATCATCCAGCAATTTATAAGTGAGGTATAATTTCCAATCAGCTAAAGAAAAATCTTTATAAACCTGATTAAATTGTGTGAAAAAGCTGGGTTGATTGACAACCACTTCTGGTAATTCGACAATACCAACTCGCTGAAAAAAAGTATCCCATGAAAAGTCGGGGGTTAACTGATTCAGTTGTTGACGTTGATATTTGTTGTAGGTCTTATCGCGATCTCGATTTTCTACTCTTGACCAGTGGCCTTTGGCCAGTGATTCTTCAATTTTCATAATTCTGTCTGCGGCATTTACATCATCCGTCGCGCCACTTAGCTTCATGAGATCAGCGATATAGGCACGATACTTTTCACGGATTTCCTGAAATTTTTGATCATTTTTAAAATAATAATCCCTATCCGGTAGCCCTAATCCTGACTGATACAGATACACTGTATACTGAGTTGAATTTTTCAAATCCTGATCGATATATAAGAAAAAAGGAATTTGAATAGATTTCTGGAAAAAATCGCCCAGCACGGCGGTGAGTTCGTCACGATTAGTGATACTGTTAATTTTTTGCAGATCAGTTTCCAGCGGTTGCAAACCTAATTCTTCGATGGTGGCCGTATCCAGGAAACTCAAATAAAAATCACCCACCTGCTGATTTTCAGTTCCATCTGTTTTTACCTTTGAATAGGCAGCTTCTTCAATAATCGCCCTCAGATTTTTCTCACTTTGTTCAAAAAGCTCTGTGAAGGCGCCATAATTCGATTTGTCGGCTGGTATCTCCGTCTTCGCCAGCCACTGTCCGTTCACAAAATAATACAAATCATCCTGCGGACGAACGGACGGATCCATATTGGCCAGCTCTATTCCAGATTGGGGAGATCGAGCACAATTTACCAGAAAAAGAAATACTAACCAGCTAGTTGCCAATAAACGTATCATTAATTTTATCCTCCATTAGTTTTATCGTGAAAAATATACTTGGATTTAAAAATAGAGTTGCCAGAAATTTTTAAAACTATTCAAGAAATTCAAGAGGCAATTGATTATTCATAATTGGATGATCAGCCCTATTTCTTTTGCTTTCTTAAATCAATGGCTGCAAAACATTTAGAAGACTGGCGCAGGACTTCAAAATAAATAAAGTCAGGTGGTGAATCTCGCAGAGCGGAATAGATAGTTTTAAATTCCTGCATATTTTCGATAAGTCGTTGATTGATGGTGCGAATCACATCTCCGGCTCTTAGTCCTACTTTCTCGGCCCATTCTCCATTTTTCACGGCGGAGATGTAAACTCCAGAGTAATCCTTTAGCAATTGATTTTGAAAGATTTGTCGGGTAATGGGCTTCACCACCATACCCCACTCTTCACATTCAAATTCTGGCATGTATTCAAAGGGTTCGTATTGGGGCACAACCTCAATTTTCTTTGTTTTACCATCACGCCAGATTTCCACCACTGCGGGTTGCTGGTGCGGTAAATCCGCAATAATTTTTCTGATGGCCGGCAAATCTTCCTCAAAATTTGCCTGAGTAGATATTTTATTGATCGATAAAATGACATCGCCGGGACGGATATCTGCTTTTAAAGCCGGTGAAAGGGGATCGATGCTGGCCACCAATGCACCCTGTAAATCCGGTTTTTGTAGATAGTCGCGTAATAGTTTTATTGGCTGCAATTCCAGACCAAGCCAGCTGCGGCGGATGGTATTGCCCTGTAAAAGTTTTTCGGCCACTTCATGCGCCAGATTGATGGGGATCGCAAAACCCAGATTTTCGGCTAGAAAAACTCCTCGGGCATTAATTCCCACTACTTCTCCCTCTAAATTGATAAGCGGACCGCCGCTATTCCCTGGATTAATAGCCGCATCAGTTTGAATCCATAAATTGTAGGGAGAAGTCATGGAACCTTCATTGGCAAAATAGCGATCAATCGAACTGATGACCCCCAGACTGACCGAACGCGAGAGACCCAGAGGACTTCCAAGAGCCAGAACAATCTGGCCAACCTCCAGACTATCCGAATTTCCCAATTGAACAAAGGGCAAAGGGTCACTTCCCCACTCACTCAGATCTAATTTTATAACCGCCACGTCAGTGGACGGATCACTGCCAATAAATTGAGCCGCATATTTTTTCTTATTGGATAAAGTGCAGGTTAATTTTTCTGCATTTTCAACCACATGATGATTGGTAAGAATATATCCTTCTGAAGAAAAAATAAAACCACTGCCGGTGACCAGCGTATGACGTTGTTCTCCGGTGGAAAACACTTTGCGAACCGGTTCAATATGGACCAGCGAGGGCATTACTTTATCCCTGGCCTTATAAATCTGTGATTGCAGAACAGTAGTGGAATCCCCCCAAATCCTGTTCATGAACACCAGCACGATGGCTATCACAGGAATTGATATTTTTCTAATCAATTTCATGTTTTTTGACTTCCTCTAGTGTAAATTATATTTAGCTATTTACTATAAAACTAAAGGTTTACTTTTCAAAACGAAATATAACATTCATCATCAAACAACACTATAGCTTGAATTACTTAGCCATCACCATCTACACCACATGAAAGATACAAATGAAATCTCTTGAAAACTCACAAGTAAAAGTTTTTTTGAAAAAGGGACGGGAAAAATCAGTGAAGAATTTTCACCCCTGGATTTTTAGTGGGGCAATTGAGCATATCAAGGGTAACTTTTCAGCCGGGGACATTGTTACCGTTTTTTCAACCGAAGGAAAATTTCTGGCCAGGGGTTTTATAAATCCTTCTTCACAGATTCGAGTGAGAATTCTTAGCTTTCAAGAAGAGATGATCACACCTGAATTTTTTATAAAACGATTAAAAGATGCTTATAACTATCGCCAACAGTTTATACCCAAGGGTACTACAGCTTACCGGGTAGTTCATGGAGATGGAGATTACCTCTCCGGTTTAGTGATCGATAAATATGCCGAGGTTTACGTCATTCAAATATTTTCCAGGGGAATGGAGAAACTGCGCCCATTTTTCACAGATTGGCTGGAAGAAGCCTTCAAGGCCCAAATCATCGTGGAACGCAGTGAGAGTTTATCTTTATCAGAGGAGGGTATTACAGGACGCAAAGAAGTATTAAAGGGGATAATCCCTGATACTCTTTTAATCGAAGAAAATGGGGTTAAATTTGTTGTCGATGTTTGGGAAGGGCAAAAAACGGGATTTTATCTGGACCAGCGGGATAACCGGCAACGTCTGGCCGGATGGTCAGCCGGAAAATTGATCTTAAATTGTTTTAGCTACAGCGGGGGTTTCAGTGTAAGTGCCGCGTTAAAAGGAGCAACGACTACTTCAGTAGACATCAGTGGACCGGCCATAGAATTAGCCCGCCAAAACTTCAAAGTCAATAATTTAGATCCGGAAAGACATCGTTTTGTGGTCGGAAATGTCTTTGAATTTCTGAAAGAGGATCAGGAAAAGTTTGAGGTGATCATTCTGGATCCACCAGCGTTCATTAAAAAGAGAGCCCAACTGACCAGCGGGGCTCGAGCGTATAAAGAAATTAATCGTTTAGCGATAAATAAACTCGTTTCAAATGGTATCTTGTTGTCTTGCAGCTGTTCCAGCCATCTGAGCTGGGATCTTTTTCAAAAGATTATCTTTTCAGCGTCTCAGGAAAGTGGAAGAAAAGTACAAATTATTGGTCGATATGGTCAACCACCAGATCATCCAATAAATATTTACCATCCCGAAGGAGAATATCTAAAATCTTTCTTATTGCGAATAGTATAACTCATCATCAGTCCGGAAGGCAACGTCACACGAAACTAAATATGTTCAGCAAAAGTACCGATAACTGGTTTCACTAACTTTTCGTAATCCGAATATTTCATCTTGATGACTTCAGAGTGAGTGGTGGCGTTAAAGCAAATTTCCTCATCCTTGGACAGATAGCTATCCACATAGGTTGGAAGATTATAAATATTTCCAAAGGGAGGCATGGCGCCGATTTCGCTTTTGGGAAAAAGTCCTTCAAATTCTTCTTCAGTTGCCAGTTCCACCTTCTTTTTGTGAGCCACCTGCTTGAAAAGATCAAGATTAATTTTGTGGGTGGCAGCCAGAACAGCCATCACATATTCATTATCCGCTTTTAAAATTACCGTTTTCGCAAAGATTTTACCCGGAATATGGCAGGCAGCTGCAATTTCCTGGGCAGTATATGCTTTGGAATGCACCATCGTCACATACTTTACATGATGTTGATCTAAAAAATCTTTCAAACGTTGTTTAAGAGGCATATGGTCCTCCTTCGCTTTATGATTGTATTTGAACATAAATTACTCAGGAATCTTTTAAAATCAAGCTTTTTTTAAGTTGAAAAACAGGAACTCTCGGGACCAGCCTCCTTACCTAGGATGTACCATTTTATTTCGAAAAAAACTACTGTAAATGCAAAAAAATATTCGTTAAATTTTCGCACTTGTTAAAAATCATAATTATCGATTGTAACTCTACTGCCCTCCGGGCGTCTAATTCACGTCAGGGAGAAAATAGAATGGTGAACCTGGAACTCTATTAAGAAAGAATGGTATATCCGTAAGTATAAAATCAAGCTGGAGGTATAAAAATGGCTTTATTCGTGCCGAGAAAACGGAAAAGCAAGGATGAGGACGATTTTCCTTATGATGACGATTTTGAAGATGAGGACGACGATCAGGATGAAGACGAAGATGAGGAGCAGGAAGACGAAACCGAAGAGGAATCGTCAGGAGATGAAACCGAGGATCTGAATGAACTGGAGCAAATTGAATCGAAATTAGGCAAAGGTGAAGATGTTGCGATATCGGCTTTAGAATCGAAAATTCTGTCCAAATCCGAGCGAATTTATTCCTGCCCACGATGTAAGAAAATTTTCTTTAATAAAAAATGGGTGAAGGACGTTATCACCGACTTTTATACCGTTCATCCGCAGTTGGCTTATTGTCCAAAATGTATAGGAAAAACCTACGAAAATTTCATCGGGAGCATTGAGATATTCGATAAAAAATTAAAAGAACGTAAAGAACGATTCAAACAAATTGCTCAACAGGTACAACGCTCTCTGGAAGATGCTCCTCCTTTTGAAAACATTATTAATATGACCGAAAAAAATGGAATCTTCTTCATTTTCACCAATACCACTCGTTTGGCCGTAGAAATCGGGAAAGTCATTCGGCAGGAGTTTGGTGGAGGAATCCAGTACGAATGGTTTGAACGCAATCAATACCTGCGCATCAAATGGTATGATATGGTAGACAATAAAGCGTATTTTAAGGAACGATTACGCTCCCTAAAGGACCGCCGCTTTGGCATGTTCTCATTTGAAGATGAAGGCTAATACTATCCAATAGAATAAAAAGCGGTCACTTTACTCTTATTGAATTTCTTAAAGTTTATCGCTGAAAAAATCTTCGCTTTTTTTGGTCGCTTTATCGATTAAACGTGATTTGTACTTCCCGTGTAGACTGCTAAGCTCTTGAAACGCTTTTTCTTTATCTTCCGGTAATTTGGCAGGATGAGAAGTGAAGTAAATTCGCACAAATTCTAATGCCAGTTCATTCATGTCCATTTTTTTCTCCAGATGTTTATGTACTAAAAAGTGAATTAATTTTTGATTTCCCGCATTGTTTTATCGATGGTAACCACCTAAATTCATCATACAATTATAGCAACATGATCGGTAATAGTCAAGCATAGGAACATTTCATGCCAGCGATGTGGGGTCTTATTCTTGCCGTCTTTGCCGTGTCCTGGGCATCGATTTTTATTCGTTGGTGCGGAGAAACTCCGGCGCTGGTCATTTCTTTTTACCGCATGTTCTGGAGCACATTGCTTTTTTCAGGATACCAGCTCCTACATCATCCGCCAGCTTTACGTTACAAAACTATCTCGAATAAAAGCAAAAAATTATTTGTTTTAGCCGGCATCCTGCTGGCTTTGCATTTCGCCACCTGGATTGCCTCTATCCAATTGACTAAAATCTCCCACTCTCTCATCCTGGAATCAACTCATCCTGTATTTGCCTTACTCTTATCACCGTTCATCCTGAAAGAAAAGGGAAGCTGGTACGCTGTCATGGCGGCTGTTTTAGCTCTGTGCGGAATTATGGTTATTGCCGGACAGGATTTGCTTGCTGTGAATGGTAAATTTTTAGGCGATATTCTGGCACTGGCCGCCGCACTTTTTGTAACCCTTTATCTATTGATTGCTCGCCATCAAAGAGAAAAGATTGATTTGATTCCCTATCTCATTGCCGTTTATGCCGTAGCAGCTTTCACCCTGCTGCTCCTCATCGTTCTATTCGGTTATCCTTTGTTTCATTATCCCCTCACCGTTCATTTTATGATGTTTCTCCTGGCCATGATTCCAACTGGAATTGGTCATTCATTATTGAATTGGGCGGCCAGAAAAATTCCGGTCTATAAGGTTAATTTTTCAATTCTGGGTGAACCTTTAATTGCTTCACTGCTGGCCTATCTATTCTTTAAAGAAAAACCGTATGGCTTTTTTTATCTGGGAGCTCTTCTGATCATCGCCGCTATTATTCTGGCTATCCTCGATCAGAGTCATATCAGAAAGGTGAAACATGAATAAAGTAACCGAAAACCTGGGGATCAGAATCCAACCTTTCAATCGTCTGACCTTTCCGGTTGTTCTGAATCAAATCGAAAGCTCAGGATTCGATCAATACTTTCATGTTCATATCATCGAGAACACCCATCAGCTTCATCGTTTTGTCCATGAGAGTAAAAAAGGCTTATTACTTTATTCGTTTATGACTCCCCATCTGCCTCAGATCATGAAGGAAATCGACTGGGTGAAATCAAATAAAAACCCTGCCTTAAAGACTCTGGCCGGTGGTCCTCATAGCAATGGCGATCCAGAATCAGGTTTAAAGGTTGGATTCGATTATGTTTTCAGTGGGGCGGCCGAGATGGGATTTGCCAATTTTATTGAATCTTATCTGAAAGGCAAGCTACCATCTGAACCGACGATTTTTCGTGCGAGAGAAATAGACCAACTGGACCGCAGTATGCCCATTTCGCGCCTATTTCCGATTTCTCCACCTCTGGAAATCACGCGCGGCTGTTATTGGAACTGTAAATTCTGCCAGACTGCCTGTCAAAAGGCAAAACACCGCTCATTGTCATCGGTCGCTGTCTACTTTCAGGAATTGGTAAGGCGTGGCCATCAGCGCCGGGTAAGTTTTATTTGCCCATCTGCTTTCGAGTATGGAGCCACTACCGCTCGGGAATTGCAGCCAGCCGCCATACAAAATTTGCTGGAGTACTGTAAAGCCAACGGAACTCGTCAGTTAGAATTCGGGATTTTCCCTTCTGAAACGCGGCCCAATACGGTGAGCGATGAATTTGTGAGGCTAATCCGACAATATTGCAGTAACAAGAAAATATGTATTGGCGGGCAAACTGGCAGCGATCGACTCCTGAAGTTGATCCGCCGAGGTCATACCGCTGAATCCATCGAAAAGGCCTGCGAGATTTCCGTTCGCCATCAGCTGCGTCCCTATGTAGATATTATCTTTGGGTTTCCTGACGAAAACTCGTTTGATCGTCAAGAGACCCTCCGGATGATCAAAAAACTCGCAACCACCTACCAGGCACGTATTCATCTACATTATTTCATACCACTCGCTGGTACTGCCCTGTCCAATTCCCGACCGAAGCGACTGGATTACAAGACGATGGATACTTTGAACAAATTTGAGAAAGACGGAATCTGCACCGGGTGGTGGAAAAAAGGTATGCAGTTATCACTATCGCTCATCGAACTTCACGATCGTTGGCAAAATCAGTCGGTTTCTTATCAGACAATTCACCTTCCGGCTGCTTAATTGATTCTCCGTTAAAAGTTTGAAAATCCTCATCCTTGTGGTGTGACCTGATCTTTTTAAAAAAGACATAATTGTTAACGTCACCAACCGTTTCTAAATTTAAAATTGCTTCTGGTCATCATGCCGAATCACCAAAAAAAAGCCTTGTCATGATTTTTTTTTGATCATGTGGTAAACGCCAATCCTCCAATGCGTAACTCACACTCTGCATATCGTAGCGATTCCCAATTAACTTTTTCTTGATATCTTCTGTTGAGACTTTTAGAAATTTCAGATTGGACAATTTAAGGTCGGCAATACAACCCTTTTTAATTTCGAGCTGAACAGTCATTTTTGCCGTACCGATAGTGATGGTATTCTGGAAGGTAAAATCAGGTGATTCTCCAAAGTTCCATTCCCAGGATTGATATTTATCTCTGGCCAGTGTAAAAATATTTTTCCATTCGGCAGCCGTTGGACGATATAAAGGGATTTCCCCCTGTTCAGCGAAAATGGATGCTATGAGCAAACGGATAAAAGATTCTAAATTCGGCGGATGATTCAGCAATTGAGAAATATTAATCATGTTACTTCGAACTGATTTAATGGCCCTGGATTGGATGGCGCCTGACGGGTGATGGAGCAAAGAGTGAATTCTCTCCAGATCAGCAGAATATAATAAAGTACCGTGACTGAACATTCGATCCTTGCTGGTAAATTGGGCATTTCCAGAAATTTTCTGCTGGTTCACGACTATATCATTTCGACCATTCAATTCTGCTTTTACTCCCAGGGAATGAAGAAACTTCAAAATGGGAGCATTGAAATACCGATAATTGTTGAACTTGTGCCTTTCATATCGGGTGATAAAACTAAAGTTCACATTACCTTCATCATGATAGACCGTTCCGCCTCCTGAAATTCGCCGAACGACCGGTAGGTTAAACTGAATACACAGGGGATAATTTACTTCTTCAAAAATATTTTGATGTCTCCCAACCACCACACAGGGTTGATTCACATAGACTAAAAAATAATCGTGACTGAGATCGAGGTGACGCATCAGATATTCTTCTAAGGCAAGATTGATAGCTTGATCGTGATAGTAAGGATGGTTTATAAGATAGAGCATTTATATCTTAATTTTTTTTACATTTTTTCAATATTTCCGATTGGCCATTCCAGGTTTAACAGATTATTTATGATCCCTGACCAATAAAATAATAGGATATTCCGGGCACAAACTCAAATGAAATTTCTATTGCAGACAAGATGAAGATAGCCATATCTTATCCATTGATCAATCAGATCATAAATTGATGGGAAAAATCTTTCATTTTTTAGAAGGTTGTCCTTTATCGCTTTGGAATTTTAACATTTCTTGACATTCAAATTTTTGTTGATTCTACTTTACGCAAAATTATATGCACATCCAGCGAGCCATTGTAAGAACACCCTGCCCAGAGATGATTCACGGTCTGACGACTGTTCAGCTCGGCAAACCAAATTATGCCAGGGCCCTTGAGCAGCATGCGCGTTACATTGCTACCCTGGAGAGTCTGGGAGTGACCGTAGAAGTCCTTCCTCCCGATCGAAATTTTCCTGACTCAACTTTTGTGGAGGATACGGCTCTGCTCACTCCCGAGGCCGCTGTGATTACCCGGCCGGGTGCGCCTTCCCGACGGGGAGAAACGCAAGCCATGGAAAAAGTCTTAGCCACATATTTTCAACAAATTTACTTCATTGAAGAACCGGGCACTCTGGAAGCCGGAGATATATTACAGGTCGAATCCCATTTTTACATTGGTATCTCTCAAAGGACCAACACTTCTGGTGCTGAACAAATGATCAGAATTTTGAAAAATTTAGGCTATAGCGCTTCTACCATTCCACTTCGCGAATTACTTCATTTGAAATCAGGAGCGGCTTATTTAGGGAACAATTATTTGCTGGTTGCCGGGGAGCTGATTCATCATCCCGAGTTTATTGATTTTCACCAAATCAAAATAACTCCGGCCGAGAGCTATGCGGCCAACTGTCTGACTGTCAATGGTTCCATACTATTAGCAGCTGGTTTTCCCAAAACCTACCAGGAGGTGCAAGAAATCGGCTATCCCATCATTGAGCTTGATATGTCTGAATTTCGTAAAATCGATGGTGGGCTGAGTTGTCTTTCTCTCCGCTTTTAATTTAATATAAAAATAAGGTTCTTCACAATAATGAGTACCTAAAGGTTGAAAAATAGAAAAGACATCCCCAAATTTCCTCAAAGGAAATTTATGAATCACCAAAAAAAGGAGGAAATTGGGAATGTCAGTATCCATTTTAT
>Ga0067045_1027965_pt1 | contig 48300 bp, 38 predicted proteins | sample TerdegcTABiofilm_FD_59184 | JGI IMG/M metagenome (GOLD analysis project Ga0067045, IMG submission 59184) | Combined Assembly of (Gp0054472, Gp0054536) Wastewater bioreactor microbial communities from Singapore -Terephthalate degrading...
CGCCGGCCGACTGGAATCGGGGGGTCCGGGGGGAATGATTCCCCCCGGCCCTATCCGACCTCCGTGATCCGCCGCAGGAGCCGGGCGGTCTCGGCCGCGCCGTCCAGGCGCACGGCAGTCCGGGACGGAGGCGGGGCGTCGAGGAGCCGGGCCATGCGGACAAGGAGCCGGTCGGGCTCCAGGTCAAAGGATTCAAGAAGGCCCAGAAGCCCCATCCGTTCCAGACGCCCGGCGCGCAGGCGCTGTTCCCTGTTCTGGTCGAAAGGCCTGACCAGGGCCCGCGTCCCGGCGGCCAGCACGGCCATGACCGTGTTGTACCCGGCCAGGCTCACCGAGAGGTCGGCGGCGCGCAGCACGGCGGGGAAATCGGGGTCGAAGCGGGCCACCCGGGCGTCGGGAAGCCGGGCGGCGGAGGCCGTGAGGGCTGTGAATTCGTGCTCCGGGGCATAGGGGCCGGCGAATATCCGCAGGCTGACCGGCCCGAGCGCGGCGGCCCCGGGACGGCCCAGGGCACCGGCCACGGCGGCGAGCACCTCGCCGCCCACCCGGCCGCCCCCGGCGCTGGCCACGATCAGCCGGTTACCAGATGGGACGCCGAGACGGGCGCGGGTGGCGGCCGCGTCCGGGACGTCCGGAGATGGCGGCGGGGCCACGTACCCCGTGTAGCGCACGGGCACGGCGATGTCCGCCGTCCGGGAAAAGGTGGCCTCAAGGGGAAACAGGGCCGGATCGGCGTGCACCGCCAGCAGGTCGAAAGAGGCGTTCAGCCGCGACAGGACCCGGGCCTCGTAGGCCGCCTGATCCGCCTTTTCCACCAGGATGTCCCGCAGGCCGCAGACCACCCGCACCGGACCGAACCGGCCTTCGCGCACGGCCGCAAGCACCGGCGCGAGTTCGAACTCGAAGGCCTTGCGGCCGAAGGGATAGAGCTCCACGAAAAAGACATCCGGCAGTTCGCCCTGAAGCAGACGCAGCAGGGTCTCCCGGCGGACGGCCTTGACCGCGTCCAGACCCTCGCCGTCCGTGGCCGAAAGCCGCTGGAAGCCCGGGTCCATCTCCAGGGCCGGCAGCCGCACCTCCCGGACATGTTCCGGCAAGGTCGCGGGCACGGCCGGCCCGCCGGAGACCAGGATCACATCGTGCGGGGCCAGGGCCCGCACGATCTCCAGGGTGCGCATGAAATGCCCGAGCCCCAGGACGTGCTGGCAGTAGAAAAGAACCTTCATGGGGATTTTGCCCGGTCCAGGCGGGTGACGGGGGGAGGATGGCGCATGGTCCGGCTCACAGGGGCTCGTTGATCCCGCCGAGGATCAGCCGGCCTTCCTCGACCCGCACCCAGTGCAGGGTCCCGGGCCTGAGGAGCTTCTTCTCGTGGGGCAGGTATTCCCGGTCCAGAAGCCGGTAGACCAGGGCCTTGATCACCCCCTCGTGGGTGACGACCAGGATTTTCTTGCCGGGCCAGAGCCGTGCGGCCTCACGCAGGGTGCGTTCGGCCCGCCCGAACACCTCCAGCCGGTTTTCCCCTCCGGGAGGCCGGAACTCCCACCCCCTGGCCACCTGTTCCTCCAGGCCGTGACCGCGCAGATCTTCGAGGTATCTTCCGGTCCAATCCCCGAACTTCTGTTCCCGCAGGCCCTTTTCCAGGGTCATGGGCAGCTTCAGCCGGACGTTGAGAAGGCCGGCCGTGGCCTTGGCCCGGGTCAGGTCGCTGACCAGCAATCGAGAGAACCCCTTCCCGGCCAGCGATTCGGCCCAGCGTCCGGCATCTCGGAGCCCTTCCGGCGAAAGCTCCGAATCCCAATGGCCCTGGATACGTTTTTCCTGATTCCAGACGGTTGCGGCATGGCGCAAAAGCGCGAACTCGGCGGTGCTCATAGTCGGATATTCCTTGGCGAAAAAAGCGCTTTATTATCAGCGGATGCGGGCCTGGAAGGCCGCCAGGGCGCGGACGACCCGGTCGATGTGCCCCGTCAGGGTCGGGAACAGCCTGGCGGCCTGTTCCCCGTCCTCCCGGGCGGCGGCCTCCTCGGCCAGGGCGGCATGGCGACGAAGATCGGCGGCCCCGAACATGGCCGCGTTGCCCCGCAGGGTATGGGCCAGCCTGGAGAACGTGGCCATATCCCCATCCGCCAGGGCCTTTTCCATGTCCGCGACGCATCCGGGCATGGCCCTGAAAAACTCCGCGCAGACCATGCGCAGGAGATCCTTCTTTTTTCCGTACTGGCGCAAAAGCCCGCGACTGTCGATGACCGGGGCCGCATCGCGGGCTTCGCCCGGTTCCTCTCCGGCGGGCGAGGCAGGCAGGCCGTCAACGCCGGCCTGCGAAGCGGACGGCGCGGGAGGTGTCCCGTCCCGACCGCGCAAGACCCGTCCGACGGCCTCGAAAAAGTCCTCGATATTGATGGGCTTGGTGATGTAGTCGTCAAGCCCGGCCTCCAGGAACCGTTCCCGGTCCTGATCCATGGCATACGCCGAAAGCCCGATGACCGGGATTTCCGGGTCGATGCCGCCGTTTCCGGACCGAATGGCCCGGGTGGCGGCCAGCCCGTCCATGACCGGCATCTGGATGTCCATGAGCACCACATCGAACTTTTCCCCGGCAAGGGCCTTAAGGGCCTCGGCCCCGTTTTCGGCCATGGCCACCCTGTGCCCGCCGGAGGTCAGCAGATCCTCGGCGAACATCCGGTTGATGCGGTTGTCCTCCACCACCAGCACCCTGAGGGATCGGGCGGAACCTTCCTCACCCTCCCGGAAACCGCTCCGATCCCCACGGCTTCTTTCCGCGTTCCATGAATGATCCACCCGCAGGGAGACCTGAAAACGAAAGGCGCTGCCCTGTCCGGATCGGCTTTCAAACGTGATCCCGCCGCCCAGCAGTTCGGCGATCTTCTTGCAGATGGCCAGTCCCAGGCCGGTCCCGGCGTATTTCTTGGTCAGGCTGGAGTCGATCTGGGTGAAGCTTTCGAAGACGGCCTCTCGGCTTTCCTCCGGGATGCCTATGCCGGTATCGATCACGCCGAAAACCAGGGTGGCCCATTCGTCTCCGTCGTCCACGGGAAACGGCGAATCGTCCCGCTTCCTGGACACCTCCACCCGGACCCAGCCCTCCTCGGTGTATTTGATGGCGTTGCTGAGCAGGTTGAGCAGAAGCTGGGTGAGCCGCATGGGGTCCACGAACACCCGCCTGGGCACGTCCGGCGCGATGTCGAAGGTCAGGGAAAGACCCTTGTTCCGGGCCAGAATGTCCTGCTGCTTGACCAGGGAAGCCACGATCTCCCGGGGGTCGACGCTTTGCTCCCGGATGTCGAACTTTCCGGCCTCGATCTTGGAATAATCGAGAATGTCGTTGATCACGGACAGCAGGTTCTGGGCCGACTCCTCGGCCACCCGCAGCCGTGCGGCGGCCTTGGGCGACAGGTCCTCGTGCAGCACGAGCTGGATGTAGCCGAGGACCGCGTTGAGCGGCGTGCGTATCTCGTGGCTCATATTGGCCAGAAAACGGCTCTTGGCCCTGTTGGCCGCCTCGGTGCGGCGCATGGCCCGCAACAGTTCCTCTTCCAGGCGCTTGCGCTCGGTGATGTCGCGCACGAATTCCACCGCGCCCATGACCCGCCCCAGGTCATCGTGAAAGGGATAGGCGAAAAGCTCGGCGAACCCGGGTTGTCCGCCGTCGCCCTCTTCCCGGGACACGGTTTCCGAATGCATTCGCCCGTCGGCCATGGCCTTGAGCGTCGGGCAGTTCGGACATGGTTCGTCCCGCCCCCGGAACGCCTGGTAGCACTTGCGTCCTTCCAGGGGCAGCTCCGCCTCGCACATGGCGCGCATGGTCGCGTTGACCTTGACCACGTTCAGGTCCGCGTCCAGGACGCTTATGCCGCCCTGGATGGTGTCCAGGATGGTCTCCAGAAAAATGGCGTTTTCCTTGAGCCGCTGCTGGGCCTGGGTCCTGGCCGCGATCTCCTGGCGCAGATTCTCGTTGGCCGCGGCCAGTTCGGCGGTGCGCACGGCCACCCTGGCCTCGAGTTCGTCCCGGGCGCGCTCCAGGGCCTTTTCGGCCAGCTTGCGCTCGGTGACGTCGTTGCCCACCGCCTGGAACTCCACCACCCGCCCCTTCTCGTCGAAGATGCCCCGATGCGTCCAGCGCTGCCAGCGCAGGGAGCCGTCCGGCAAGACGATCCGATGCTCGAAATCCGTCACCGGATTCTCAGGAGTGATCCGCCCCGTGCGCTCGGCGATCATCTCCAAATCCTCGGCCGGAATCCGGGGAATGAAATTGGCGTCGATGAGTTCCCGGCGCTCCTTGCCGAAATAGCGGACGTAGGCCTCGTTGACGAAGGACAGGCGGCCGTCGGGTCGATACCGGCAGATGAGTTCGGTCTGGTCCTCGACGATGGACCGATAGCGGGACTCGCTGAGGCTGAGGCTTTCATCGGTCCGCTTGCGTTCGGAAATGTCCAGGCAGATGCCCTCGATCCGGCTGGGACGGCCGGCGGGGTCACGGGCAAGCCTGGCCGTGCACGACACCCACAGCGGGCTGCCGTCCCGGCGCAGAAACCTGGCCTCGAAGGTGTATGGCTCCTCCCGCCGGCCCAGGGCATCCAAGACCTCGGCCCGTTTGCCCGGATCGGCGTACACCTGGGTTTCGATATCCATGATGCCGGTCACGAGGTCGCCAGGTCCGTCATACCCGAGCATCCTGGCCATGGCCGGATTGGCCTCCAGGAACCGACCGTCCAGGCTGGTCCGGAAGATACCCTCCGAGGCGCTTAAGAAAATGGCCCGAAAACTCTCCTCCTTCTCACGAATGATATCCTTGAGCACCCCGATGTATTCCCACTCCATGGCATTGACCACATCGGACTGGGTGACCAGACCGGTCAGCCGGCCCGAGGCGTCCACCACCACCAGACGGCGGATGGAGCTCCGGCGCATGACCGAAAGGCCCTCGTGAACCGGGATGTCCTCGCGGGCGGTGATCACCGGGGAACGCATGACGTCACGCAGCATCAGTTCGCCGGAGGTTTCCCAGGTCAGGACCATGCCGGCGGCGTCGCGCTCGGTGATGATTCCCTCGGGGCGGCCGTCCCGGACGACCACGAGACAGCTTATGCCCTTGTGGGCCATGATCCGCAGGGCGTCGGGAAGCTTCATGTCCGGCGCGGCGGTGACCACCCGGCGGACCATGATCCGGGACAGGCGGCGCAGTTCCACGAAGTATTCGCAGCCCAGGTGCTCCACCAGATCGGATTGGGAGACCACGCCCAGGGCCCGGCCCTCGCCGTCGACCACCACCAGATGGCGCAGGCGGTTTTCCTGCAGCAGGGCGTAGGCCTCATGGGCGGCCATGTCCGGACCGGCGGTCAGAACAGGAAAAGACATGGCTCCGGCCACGGATTTCGAGGCCGCCTGGGGATCGTGGACAACCGCCCGCAAGAGCCCCCGTTCGGTGAGGATGCCGACGGGCCGGCCTTCATCGAGGATAGGCAGGCAGGAGAGGGCGCGCTCACGCATGAGCGCCGCGGCCTGGCGCACGCTGAAACCGGTGTCGGCGGCGACGACGCCGCGGGAGTGGATGTCGCCCAATCGTTTTCGAAACATGGCAGGCCGCTTCGGTTCAGGCGTCGACGGCACCGCACGGCGTGGTCGGTCCGCCGCGAACAACCGGCTTCAGGGGGCTTACCACGAGGTTCGCCGGGGCCGCCAGCACATTTTCGGCCCGGCATCCGCGCTCCCCTTGCGTCCGGCCAGGCGACACGGCTACACTTCGACCATGACGCACCTGTGCCTGATCCATGCCAACTGCCAGGGCGAGCCCCTGATGGACCTTCTTACGGCCCATCCGGGTTTCAGCCGGGACTTCACCCCCCGCCACTACGTCAATTACGCCCGCCAGCCCGTCCCGGACGCCGATCTGGCCGGTTGCCGGCTCTTTCTGTACCAGCGCCTGGGGGCTTCGTGGGGGGACCTGGCCAGCGACGTCCTGCTGGCCAGGCTGTCACCCGGGGCCAGAAGCATCTGTCTCCCCAACCTGTTTTTTCTGGGATACTGGCCCTTCTGGTACTCCGGAACCCCCTTCGTCTACCCGGACCGCTTCCTGGACGCGCTCCTTGACCGGGGGCTTTCCGACCGGGAGATCATGCACATCTACCTGCACACCGATCCGGCCCGGTATTACGACCTCGAGGACATCTTCCACAAATCCGCTGTCAGGGAACAGGAAAAGGAACGCGCGTGGGACATCCGGCTGACCGAGTTCATCCAGAGCCGATTCCGCGACGAACTGCTCTTTTCCACCTTCAACCATCCAGGGAAGACCCTGTGTCTCATGGTGGCCGAGGCGGTGCTCGAACGGCTGGGCTACCCCCCCCTGCCCGCCCACGTCCGGGAGACCTTCCCCGAGCCTTTCGCGGAATTCACCCTGCCCATCCATCCGGGCGTGGCGGCCATCCAGGGCTTGACCTTCCTGCCCGGGACCCCACGCTTCCCGGTGTATGGCCGGGACATGGATCTGGCCGAATACACGGGCTGCTATCTGGCCTGCAAACGGGCCGGTGAGACGGACTTCATCTCCTTTTTGCGCCTGAGGGCGATGCTTTCCGGGCAAAAAGCTCCGTAAGCGGCCGGTCGGCCAGACCGGCCAGAATCGTCTCGGCCTGGGCATAATTGCGGGACAGGTCATGGACCCGGCGCACCCGGGCCTCGGCCCGCTCGCCCATGTCCCGGCGCAACTCCCGATCATTCAGAAGGCGGGACAGGGCCTCGCGGAAGGCCGCGTCGTCAAAGGGCGGGGTCAGAAGGCCGGTCTCGCCTTTGGCCACCACCTCGGGCACGCCGTCGTTGTCGAAGGCCACCACGGGCAGCCCCACGGACTGGGCCTCAAGAAAGACCATGCCCAGGGATTCGCGGATGCCCGGGAAGGCGAACAGGTCGGCGGCGCTGAAAAAGCCGGCCATCTCCTCCCGGGGCACCCGGCCCAGGAAGAAGGCCCGATCCGGCAGCTCCCGACGGGCCAGGTCCAACAGTTCCTCCCGGCATGGTCCGTCCCCGGCCACCAAGAGGCGGAAGGCCCGGCCCTGCCGGGCCAGTTCGCCGAGGCGTTCGATCAGATAGGTCAGCCCCCGGACCTTGACCCCGGGCCGGAACATGGCCGCCGTGGCCACCACCGGGGCCTCGCCGGCCCCGATCCTGGCCCGCAGGGCCTTTCGCGAGGCCGCATCGAACACGAAGCGGCCGGGAACGATGCCCGGGGGGACGTAGGTCAGGCCCTCGGACGGGATGATCCGGGCCAGGTTCTCCAGATCGCGCAGCTTGTTGGTGAAGACGTGGGCGGCGGCCAGAAGGCTTTTGCGGTTGAGTTCGTATCCCAGCCGGGTACCCAGGGTTTTGGCCCGCTTGGTGGAATAGATGCCCTGAAAGATGGCGTAGGGGATGCCCGCACGCCGGGCGCACCAGGGTCCAAGCACGTCCGGGGCCTTGTAGTAGGCGTGATAGGTGAGCCAGATGTCGGCCCGGGAGTCCTCCACGCGCATCCGGGTCTCACGCCGCTCCCACAGCACCCGGGGCCACAGCCAGGGCTTCTTGAAGATCCACCTGGCCCGCAGGGCGCTGGCCTCCACGACCTCGTGTCCCCGGGAGCGCAGAAATTCGACCAGCCCCCGGGCGATGGTGGCGTCGCCGGACGGGGTGGGGTCCGAAAGCGGTTTCATGGGCGCGTAGAAGGCGATCCTCACGGCGTCCCCGGTCCCTGGCCGTTGAACCGGCCCGGGGGGCTTCCGGCCCATTCCCGGAATATGCCCGCCAGGCGGGCAGTGTGGGCCGTGTTGTCGAAGTCCCGGCGCACCTTGGCCATGGCCGCCGGGATGATCCGGGCCCGCAGATCAGGTTCGGTGAGGAGGCGGTGCACGGCCACGGCCAGGGCCCCGGGGTCGCCGGGCTGGACCAGAAGGCCGGTTTCGCCTTCCGTGACCAGCTCCGGGATGGCCGAGACGCTGGTCGCGGCCACGGGCACTCCCATGGCCATGCTTTCCACCAGGACGTTGGGGATGCCGTCGCGGTCGCCGTTTTGCAGGACCTGGCAGCCCAGGACGAAGACATGGGCGGCGCGGTAGAAATCGAGGACCCGTTCGTGCGGCATGGCCCCGTGGAAGCGCGCCTTCGTGGCCAGCCCGGAATAGCCGGCCAGGGCTTCGAGCTTGTGGCGGTCCTCGCCCTCGCCCACGATGTCGACGGTGAAGTCCAGGCCCTGTTCGGCAAGGATCGCCAGGGCCCGCAAGACCGTAGGCAGGCCTTTTTTCGCCGTGAGCCGGGCCACGGTCAGGATGCGGAAGGGCGGCTCAAGGGGCGGCGGCGGCCCCGGCGAGAACAGGGACAGGTCGATGCCGTGGTAGACCAGATGCACGGGGGTGCGCCCGGCGGCCAGCCGTTCCAGGTACTCGCGGTTATGCCCGGTGCAGGTCACGGCAAAGGCCGCGTGGCGGATTTTCTCGGCCAGGGCCGAGGGCTTCTGGGTGTAGACGTCTTTGGCGTGGCCGGTGAAGCTGAACGGCAGTCCGGTGAGCATGGCCGCATACCGGGCCACGGACCCCGGGGAATGGGCGAAATGGGCGTGGAAGTGGGCGGCCGGAGGGGCGGATTTCGGGTCCTGCAACAGATAGCCGGCCTGGAGCAGGTGCTTGAGCGAGGCCGACCGCCGGGTTTTGACCAACTGGCGCAACATGCGGGCCACGGCCTTCAGATAGGACCCGGGCCGCCGCCTGAGCTGGCGCAGGTTGCGCCTGAAAAACTCACCCCAGTTCCCGGAGAGGGTCTCCGGAAGATAGACCACGTCGGCCTTGATGCGCGAGACCGAGGCGTGGGCGAAGGATTCGCGGGGCCGGCGCATGGAGATGATCCGGATGCGCAGGCCCATTTCCTCCAACAGCCGTATTTCGTTGGAGATGAACGTCTCCGAGATGCGCGGATAGCCTTTTAGGACCATCGCCAGAACGGGCCTTGTATCGGCCATGCCGCTTGGTCTCCTTGATATGATGATGTGGTGCGCCCGTCCTACCCTTCGGCGCCCGCCGCCTCCAGGAGCCGCTTCTTCTTCGCCCGTTTCGGAGCTTCGTTGGCCTCGCTCTCCTGCGCCGCCCGAAACGCCGCCACGCGCGACGAAATCACGTCCAGGCCGCAGAACTTGAACGTCTCCATGGCCCGGCAATACGGCTCCGGATTGTCCAGAAGCGCCGCGATCTTGTCCCGAAGCGAATCCGGTGACAGCTCCTCCCAGGGCAGAAACTCGATCAGTTTGCGTCTTGAAAGCATCTCCGCCCGGATGCGCTGCTCCAGGCGCGGCACCTCCCGGGGGATCACCAGCGAGGGTTTGATCTGGCTCAGAATCTCGCAGGTGGTGTTGTAGCCGCCCATGGTCACCACCGCGTCGGCAAGGCCCAGAAGCACCTCCATGCGCCGGTAGAAATGGTAGAAACGTACCCGAAGCCCCGCGGCGCGCCTGGCGATGGCCTCCCGCTCCGGCCTGGGCATAAACGGCCCGGACACCAGAACGCTGCGAAACGGCGGCTCCCCCATCTCCTCAAGCATGTCCAGGTAGGACTCCATGAGCGGATAGCCGTCCCCGCCGCCGCCCGTGGTCACCACCACCAGCTTGTCCTCCCCGGACAGCCGCTCCTCCCGGCGCACCGCGGCCATGGAGTGGCGAAGCGGCACCAGACGCGGGATGTAGCCGGTGAACACCATCTTCCGGCTTATGCTCTCGGGGATGTCGTATTCCACGATGGGGTCGTACAGTTCCCGGTCGCCGTAGACCCATATCTCGGAATAGTATTTCTCCAGGACCTCGTAGACGCCCTTGTCCCGCCAGTCCCGGCGGGTGCTCTCGGCGTCGTCCATGATGTCGCGAAGTCCCAGGATGGTACGGGTCTTGGGCAGGCGGCGCTTGAGCCATTTGAGCGTGGGGATGACCTCCCGGCGAAGTCCCATGGGGGCCTTGTCCACGATGAACAGATGCGGCTGGAAGGCCTTGGCCGTGGCCACGATGATGTTGCGCCGGATGTTTAAGGCATGGCGGGCGTTGATCTTGATGGACAGGGGCAGGTATTCCTCGTTGGTCTTCTTGATCATGCCCGGGATGCGCACGAAGTCCACGCCCTCGGGCGAGGAGAAGCGGCCGGCCAGGGGCGAACCGGTGAGGATGAGGATGTTCACCCCCTTTTGGCGCATGTGCGAGGCGATGGCCAGGGTGCGGCGGATGTGTCCCAGACCGTAGGTGTCGTGGGAATACATCAGGATATTGTAGGTGGTGGGCTGGGCCATGCGGCGCGGGCCTCGTGTTTGGCGTTGAAGAGAAGGATTCGCGAGGACCCGGCGTCAGGGGATGTTCAGGCCGAGCTTGCGGTATTCGTTGAGCTTGTTGCGCAGGGTGCGCACGGAGATGCCCAAAAGATGCGCGGCCTGGGTGCGGTTGCCCTCGGTCCTGTCCAGGCTTTTCATGATCATGCGCCGCTCCATGACGTCCAGGGTCTCGATGTCCCCGGACGGCTCCCCGGCCAGGGCCGCGAAACCGCCCGCGGGGGGCGCGGCGGAAGCATTTGCGGCGTCCCCGCCAGGAAGGCCGGCGGCGTCCTCTCCAGGAGAAACCCGGACGGGGCCGCCCTCCATCCCGCCTTCCGCCTCGGCCTCCAGTTCCGGCCAGTTGTCGGCGTCGAGCAGGAAATGGGCCGTGGTGATGGGGCCGCCTCCGGCCAGGAGCACGGCGCGCTCCATGAGGTTCTGCAGTTCCCGCACGTTCCCCGGCCAGTCGTAGGTGACAAGCCACTCCATGGCCTCGGGGGAGAACTCCGGACGGGCCAGGCCGTAGGCCTGGCAGTACTTGTCCACGAAATAATCGGCCAGCCTCGGGATGTCCTGGCCGCGTTCGCGCAGCGGCGGCAGCTTCAGGGGGATGACGTTTAGGCGGTAGTAGAGGTCCTGGCGGAACTTGCCCTCCTCCACATACTCCTCCAGGCGGCGGTTGGTGGTGGCCAAGACACGCACATCGGCGCGCACGGTCTCCATGCCGCCCACCCGGTCGAACTCGCCCTCCTGGAGCACGCGCAGGAGCTTGGCCTGGAGCCCCAGGTCCATCTCGGAAATTTCGTCGAGCAGGATGCTGCCGCCCTGGGCCAGCTCGAACTTGCCGAGCTTGCGGGCGATGGCCCCGGTGAAGGCCCCCTTTTCGTGGCCGAAAAGCTCGCTTTCCAGCAGGTGTTCGGGCAGTGCCGCGCAGTTGATGGCCACGAAGGGGCCGTCCGCCCGGTCGCTGTGGGCATGCAGGAAGCGGGCGAACATCTCCTTGCCCGTGCCCGATTCGCCGGAGATGAGCACCGTGGCCCGGGACTTGGCCACCTGTCGGGCCAGGGCCAGCACGCGGCGGATGGCCGGATGGTCGCCGATGATGGCGAACCGGTCCTCCTTTCCTGCGACAGCGCCCGGCGCGACTCCAGCCTGGGGGCCGCGTCGCATTGCGGGTCCGACCCGGGATTCGGACGCGGCGGGCGCGGCCTGCATCGCGGCCTCGCGGGGCAAGACGGCCTGGATTTTCTCCCACACCAGCGGTTCGAGCCAATAATCCTTGGCCCCGGACTCCAGGAAACGCTGGGCCTCGGCCGCCGAGCCCCTGTCGGCAAAGACGATCACCGGGGGAAATTCCCCGGCCTCGCGGGCCTTTTCAAGAAGGGATTCGGCGGTGTAAATGCCGATCTTGGCCTGGGAAAAGACGATCAGCGGCCTCGATTTCTTGAGAAATCCCATGGCGCCGGACAGGGAGTCGGCGATCGCGGCGGATATCCCCGCCTCCTTGAGGCAGGGAAAAAGCGCGGTCACCGCCTGCGCCTGGGCGACAAAAAGTATTGTCTTTTCCGGCATGAAGGCCCTTGTAGCCCCAAGTCAAACGCTTTTCAATCCACCCGAGGCCTTTTCAGGTCCAGGCCGCGAAAAAATCCGCTTCCCGCGTCGCGACCAAGTCCCTTGACCCCTTTTCACGGATCGGACTACTCTTGCCCCGCGACAGGGCACGCCCCCACCGGCCAACCATGCCCCCAAAAAGGAACTCCGCATGCCCAGCACCGACCAGACGCCCCCCGAATCCGGGAAAACCTCCGTCTTCTCCCGCAGGATCCCGGCCCGCTACCTGATTATCGCCGCCGGATTCATCCTGTTCTGGCCCGTGGCCTTCTACGCCGTGGGCCTGCTCAACGGCGTGTACGACGCCGTCGATCCCACACGTTTTGCCGAGGTGGACGAATCCGTCAAGTCCCTGGCGCAAAACGTCGCCGAAAACACCCCGGCCCCGGAGAAAGGGGTCATCCTGGCCGAGGCCGTCATCCACCAGCTCGAACGGGAGATGGGCTCCACCTTCGGCTGGTCGGCCAACGACATCCTGCCCACCCGTTTCCTGGACAACCGGGCCTCGCGCCAGAAGGGCGTCATCTTCTCCACCCGGATGCTCATCCGCTTCTTCTCAACCCGGTGCAGCAAGTACGGGGCCATGGGCGCGGAACACGAGGGCCTCAAGGAGGCTCGCGAAAAACGTCTGGTCTACGCCGAGGACGTCTGGGGATTCTTTCATTCCTCTACGGAAAGCGAGTACCGGAAGGGCATCGACCTGGTGCGGGAATATGAAAAACAACTGGCCGCCGGCACGGCCGTCTTCAACCTGCGCACCGACGACATCTACGATCTTCTGACCTACATCACCGGCCGGGAATTCCTGGACCAGCCCATGGGTCTCCTCATCCAGTCCGGCGAGGACGTGTCCTTCTCCGACGAGGACGACCGCATCTACTACGCCCAGGGGGCCATGCTGGTGGTGCGCGACTTCCTCTACGCCCTGGTCAAGTGCTACCCGTCCATCGGCCAGAAGGGCGGCGAGGAGAACCTGAAGGAGGCCTTCCGGGCCATGGACAAAATCTGCTCCTTCGACCCGCCGTTCGTGGTGGAAGGCTCCCACGACTCCATGCTGGCCGACCACCGGGGCAAGATGGCCCGGTACTATATCACGGTCATAAGCCGGCTGAACGACGTGACACAATCCGTAAACAGATAACAGTCCTTTCTTGATGGAAGGAGGAACTGGATTCCAGCATGTCGTGGCGGGAGATGGCGTATGCTGAAGATATCGATTCCAGAATAACCAGATTTTCAATCAAGACCGGGTCACGAATCGTCTTTTCCCGGCGCCGCGTTGCATACTGCGCATCCGGACGCTCCTCTGCCTCGGGCCGAGCATCAGGCGGTGAAGTCATACATGTCCAAGATGACGCCGTCCTTGCCGATAAGCACGGGGTCGATCATGGCCATGCCCCGGCTCTCGCCCATCTCCATGGACATCTCCCTGCCGTCATAGGACATGCCGGTCAGCAGGGAATCCTCAAAGGAAAAGTCATCCAGCCTGGTGATCGCGGCGCTCAGCTTCCCGGGGTCGAAATCCCCTTCGAAGTCCTTGAGCGTGAACACCATGGCCCCCTTGTCCACAGAGCCCAGAAGCACCGCCACGTGGTCATCGGCGATGCGCGGGGCCACGGAGGAGAAGGGCAGGGAACGCGTCCGAACCTGAATCGCCGGGGTCCCGATCCTGGACTCGGTTTCCCCGAAAGCCGCCGTCAGTTCCAGGCCGCTTTCAAAAACCGCCGCGATCAGATGCTGGTATTTGGGCAAGGCCAGCCAGCCGTTCCAGGAAAAGCCCTCATCCTTGGCGAACGCGGCCGCCATGCGCTCGTCGAAATACACGACGCCCTTGAAGCAGTTGCCGGCGAAATACGGGGTGTTGTTTTTTCCCCAGCAGTGGCGATAAACCTTGGAGACGAAGCTCTTGGGGAACGAGGTGACCAGGATCTGCTCGATGCTTCCTTGGGCTTTGACGACCAGTGCCATACCACGACTCGCTTTGTTGTGGTTAAGAGTGCGCTATCGCGAAGCATACCCTGTCCCGGGACGTGGGGCAAGACGAAGAAGGCGGCCTGTCCCTCCCTGCCCCGAAGACTTCGCCGCTCACCAGCCGGTTGCCTCCCCAGGGTGAAAAAGCCGTGTCACGGGCCACGGAGACGCAACATGCTGAAATAGCATCATGTCCAAAACAGTTGCCCCTTTTGCCGTAAACGTCTAGAGTCGCCATCTCAGACACGTCGTTTTGGCTTTTTTCGGACAGAACCCCTCGTCTTTATCAAGGTGGATATATGCCTCGAACCTTTCGAATTTTTTTAATTTTTTTTGTCTGTTTGACCTGTTGGACCATCACCGCCATACCGGCCCCGAAAGCCGCCTACGCCTATACGGTCAAAGCCGGCGACACCCCCGGGGGCATCGCCCAAAAGCATGGGTTGACGACAAAGGATCTGCTCAAGGCCAATCCCGGTCTCGACCCCACGAAAATGCGCGTCGGGCAGGAGATCGCCATCCCCGGAGGAAAATCCGGGGAGGCCGGCGGCGCCTCCCAGTCCGGCAAGGACGAAAAGGCCGCAGCACAATCCGCCGGGAAGGAACAAAAATCCGCGGCCCCCGCCCCCAAGAAGGAAGAGAAAACAAAAACCACCGAAGAGAAAGCCCCCCCGGCCGCCGGGACCTATACGGTAACAAAAGGCGACACCCCGCAATCCATAGCCGGCAAGCTCGGTGTCTCCGTCTCCGATCTGCTCAAGGCCAACGACAACCTCGATCCCCGCAAGCTCAGGGTGGGGCAGGTCCTCAAAGCCCCCGGCGCCGCGGCGGCCAAAACCGAAAAGGCCGAGCCCAGAACCGAACCCAAAAAGGACGATGCCGCCCCAGCCATCCGCCACACGGTCAAGCGCGGCGAGACCCTGGCCGCCATCGCCGCCCGATACGACGTATCCGTCGACGACATCAAGCGGTTGAACAAAAGCGCCTCGTCCGGGAAAGTCAAAACCGGCACCGTGCTGACCATTCCCGGTGGGCGGACCGCTCCCGCGCCGGCCGCCGCGACTCCAGCCGCGGAGGAGCAGGCCGCGGCCCCCGCCGAGGGGAAAACCGCGACTCCGGCCGAGGAACAGGCCGCCGTCCCGCCTGCGGCCGAAACCTCGCCGGACGCCCCCGCTGACGTGGCCGGCACGGGACCTGATACCGACACTCCCGCCGACGCCGAAAAATATTTTGAAAAGGGCAATGAACTCGGAAAACAAAACAAGTACCAAAAGGCCATAGAGCAGTTCGACCGGGCCATAAAACTCAATCCCAACCGGGCGGACTATTATGCGAGCCGGGGACACGCCTTTTATTATATGAAGCTCTATACCAGGGCCATTGAGGACTATACCCGCTCCATAGACCGCAATCCTTCCTTCGCTCTCGCATACTCCATGCGGGGGCTGAGCCACACCCGCGACGGGCACTTCGACCTGGCCCTGGAGGACTACAACAAGGCCATCTCCCTCGCGCCCAAGGAGGCCGACTACTACAAAGGTCGGGGATACACCTATTTTCACCTCAAACAGTACGGCCCCATGTGCGACGACTACCAGAAGGCCTGCTCTCTTGGGGATTGCGAGCTCTTGGAGACCGCGAAGCGGGAAAACCTCTGCAAGGCCTCCAACTGACGCCGCAAAGCGGCGCGAGGCCAGGCTCCCGACCGGCCCAATGACCAGCCGTAGTGATCGGGGCGGATATCCCGATCCATCGGCGTCATGAGTCGCAACAGCTTCGAGGAGATACCCCGTGCTCTCCTACATCGTGTGGGCCGTGGCCATCGTGGTCTGCTTCTACCTCGGAGCCCGGCTGACGTTCCAGGTTCGCGAACGAAAGAAGTCGCAGCTCAAGATCGATTTCGAACAGGCAAAGGAACGGGAGAAGGACGGCCGTCTCTAGTCGTCCCGCCGCGCACGCCGGGAAACGCCGCCTTCGGGATGACCGGGGCGGCGTTTGTCCGTGCGCTACGGGGGAAGGAAACAGGGGCGTAACGCTAGGCGGTCCCAGATCGGCTTCGCGGCCACAACTGGGAGGCGAACATGCCCAGAAGCATCAGGGCGCATCCGGTCATCCCCCTGACGCTCATGGTCTCGTCGAGGAAAGCCCACCCGGCCAGGGCCGCAAACACGGCCTCAAGGCTGAGCAGGATGGCCGCATGGGTCGGCTTGGCCTCGCGCTGGGCCACCACCTGCAGGGTGTAGGCCAATCCCACCGACAATCCCCCGCCATACAGGATGGGCACCAAGGCCCCCCGAAGCCCCTGGACCGTGATGGTCTCGGAACACACCGCCGCGCCCAGGCTCAAGACGCCGCATACGGCGTACTGGGCGCAGGCCAGCTGGGTGGCCCTGACCCGCGGCGATAACAGGCCTATCAGGCACACGTGTCCGGCCCAGAAAAAAGCCCCGACAAGTTCAAGGACATCCCCGAAGGCCATGGTCAGGTCCTCGGTGACCGACAGGAAGTACAGGCCCACGGCGGCCATGACCGCGCCGGCGAGGTCGCCGGTCGAGGCTTTCTGGCGCAGAAAAAGCCCGAACAGCGGCACGATGACCACATACAGCCCGGTGATGAATCCGGCCTTGCCCGCGGTGGTGTACACCAGTCCCACCTGTTGCAGGGAGGCGCCGGCGAACAGGGCCGCCCCGGCCACAAGCCCCCCCCACAGGAGCATTCCCCGCCCCTTTCCGCCAGGATCCGGGGTGTCGCCGGCATGTCCGGCGCGCAGGGCCAGGGGCAAGAGCACCGAGGCCCCGAGCAGAAACCGCACGCCGTTGAACGTGAAGGGCCCCACGTGGTCCATGCCCACGCGCTGGGCCACGAAGGCCAGCCCCCAGATGAGGGCGGTCAGAAGCAACAACATGTCGGCCTTGATCTCGTTGGAACGCACGTCCGGACTCCGGGGGGAAAGTGGGGAAAGAAGTTCGGTCCCGCAGGCGGACAGGCGCCGCGGGGATCGCCGGGGAGGCGGCCTCCCCGATTGTTCGACCGCTCCGGGGGCTTCCCGACGGAAGCCCCCGGAACCGTCCGAGAAACACAACTATTTGGCGCGGTCGGCCTGATTGTCGGTGCGTTGCGCCTTGGGAACGATGATCACCCGTTTCAGGGGGCCATCCCCCTTGCTGCGGGTCTGGATGGTCTCGTCCTCCTGCAGGGCCAGATGGACCACCCGGCGATGGTACGAGGAAAGGGGCTTGGTGCTTTGCGGACGGCCCAGGGACTTGGCCTTGTCGGCCAAATACACGGCCATTTTGCGCAGGTTGTCATCCTGGCGCTCGCGATATTCCCCGGTATTGATCTGCACGCGCACCGGCTGCTCACATCTCCGGGACACGATGCGGTTGACCAGATACTGCAGGGAGGACAAGGTCTGGCCCTCGCGGCCGATGAGCAGCCCGGAGTTCTCTTCATCAAGCACAAGCACGGTCACCCGCTCGGCATTCCCGGAGATTTCCATCTTCGGAACCTCCTCCAGGATGCCTTTGAGCAGATTCTCCATGATGTCGCGAATGATGGCCGAGAGTTCTTCGGAGAGCTCGGCCGGAGGTGCGGCGGGCGCGCGAGGCGTCCTTTCCGGGGCGGGCTCGCGCGGCGTTGATGCGCGCGCCGGGGACTGGCGGGGCTTGCGGCGCTGTTCGCCGGAACGCCCACCAGGAGCCGGCGCCTCGGTCGGAGCCGGGGCCGAAGCGGGGGGGCCGACTTCCTCCTCGTCGGCAGAGACCGGTGGCAATCCCCGGGCCGGAGCCTCGGCGGCCGCCCCGGAAACGCCGACAGGGGCCGAAGAGTCCTGAACCGCCGCGACGGGTTCGGCACCCTGCGCCGACGCGGCGGGAACCGGTGCGGCCCCGGACTGCGGTTTGGGTCTGGATCCGGCAGGGGTTTTGGACTGCAGGGGGGCGACAGATTCGGACGTAAGACGCACCTCCTCGCGCAGTCTGGCCCGTATTTCGGCTTTTTTCTTGCCAACCAGACCGAAAATACCGGTGGACCCCCCGGTAATGATCTCGATTTCCAGCTTCTCCCGTTCAACCTTGAAATGGCGGCAGGCCTGCTCCATGGCCTCGTCCAGATTCTTCCCGCTGAAGGTTCTCGTTTCGCTCATGGGTTCTCCTTGAAAATGCGCCGGCCGGGCAACCGCCGGCCCCGGCGCGCATGGGGGCGCGACTCCGGTCGATCAGGCCTTTTTGCGCATGAGGTGCCACTGCTGGGCGATGGACAGGACGTTGTTCACCAGCCAGTACACAACCAGCCCGGAGGGGAAGTTGAGGAACATGAAGGTGAACACCACCGGAAGCGCCAGCATGATCTTGGCCTGGGTCGGATCGCCGGGGGCGGGAGTCATTTTCTGCTGCAGGAACATGGTCGCGCCCATGATGATGGGGGTAACGTAAAAGGGGTCCTTGACCGACAGATCCGCCAGCCAGATGATGTCGGTGAACGGGACGTGGGTGATAAACGGGGCATGCCTGAGTTCGATGGCGTTGAGAAGGGCCTGATACAGGCCGATGAACACCGGTATCTGCACCAGCATGGGCAGACAGCCCCCGGCCGGATTCACCTTGTAGGTCTTGTACAGCCGCATCATCTCCTCGTTCATCTTCTGCCGGTCGTCCTTGTACTTCTCCCGGATCTGGGCCATGTGCGGCTGGAGCTTGCGCATCTGGTCCATGGATTTGTAGCTCTTGTGGGTCAACGGCCAGAAGAGGATCTTGATGATGATGGTTAGAAGGATGATGGCCACTCCGTAATTGCCGACAAAGCCATGCAGGAAATCCAGCAGGATCAGAAGCGGCTTGGCGATGAAGTCGAACCAGCCGTAATTCACGGAAGCGGTCAGGTTTGCCGGGGCCTTGGCCAGATACGTGAGTTCCTTGGGACCGAAATAGTAGGAGGCCGGCATTTCCACCCGTGTCCCGGCCGATATGGACACGGCGTCCTTTTCCAGGGCGACGCGGTACACGCCGTCCTCGAGTTTGGCCTTGGCCAGATAGCCTTCGGCCTGAGGAACGGCGGCCACCAGGAAATAGTTGCTTTCCACGCCGGCCCACCTGATGCCCTTGTCCTTCATCACCCCCGTTTCCAGGTCCTTGGCGTCCGTGATCTCGGAAAGTCCGGAATCGCCGAAGCTGGCCACCTTGGTCACATTGTAGGACTCGCTGGCCTCGGAGAGCTTGCCCACGGCCAGGGTGTGGGCCACCTTCAGGCTGACGGGCGCGCCCGCAGCGTTGGTCAGGGCCAGATTTTCGCCAAACAGATAGGACTCGGCCTGGAAGGTGACGGTGCGTTCGATGCGCAGGTCCCCCAGCTGCCCCACGAAGGTCAGCGCGCCGCTTTGTCCGGAAGCCAGGTCCAGGTCCCCGCCTTCGATGGTCCACTGGGCGGCCTGCCAGGTGGGCTGCCCGTTGATCAAAAGTCCCAGCGGGGCCTTTTGCCGGGCCTGTTCGCTGGTCAGGTTGACCAGGGGGGAATCCGGGGAAATGGTCTGGCGGTAGCCGTCGAGGGAGAAGGAATCGAGGACGCCGCCGGTGGAGTTGAAAACGGCGGTGTAAAGCGGGGTCTTGACCGTGACCATCCGGCCCGGCGAGGGCGTAAAGGCCGCCAACGGCGCGGCGGGGGTCTGTGGCTGTACCGCCGGAGGGCTCGCCGTGTCCGCTGTCCGCTGACTAGCCTCCTGGGGTTTGGGGGGGGCTTTCGGGGCGGGAAACAGGAAGTTCCAGCCCAAAAGGACCGCCAGGGAGAGAACCACAGCCAGCATGACACGCTTGTTTTCCATGGTGATGATCGTTTCCGTCGATGAAGGTGGAAAGAGGGGGGGAGGCGTCAGGACAGGTCCCTGTCTGTGGCGCGCATGGACATGGGGGGACCGGTACGGGATCGTAGCCCCATCCTCCGAGTGGATGACACCGCAGCAGTCTTTTTACGGTCAAAACGCTCGCCCGGAAAAACCCGAAACGGGAGAAGGCTTCCAGGGCATACTGGGAACACGACGGCTCAAACCGGCAGCACGGCAGGTGATAAGGCGAAACCGCAAGCTGATAAACGCGGATGCATGAGCAGGCAAGTCGTCGCATGACTGACATGGTCACGCCTCTGTGGCGCTGGAGAAATCCCTGCGCAGCCGGGGCCCGAGAAATGCAAGCTCGCGCCGTGCGGACTCAAGGGATAACCCGGCGGCGTCCAGGGTCTTTTTGGCCACGATCACGATGTCCAGCGGCAATTCGAACTCGGACCAATACAAACGAAACAGTTCCCGAAGCACCCTTTTGATGCGATTGCGCGCCACCGCGCCGCCGCACTTTTTCCCGACCGTGAGCCCCAGTCGGAAGGCCATGCCGTCAGCCGGTCGCAAAAGGGCAAACACCACGAAATGCCGGGTGAAATATTTCCGGCCCGAATCGTAACAGGCCGTGAACCGACGGCGCAAGCGCAGTCGGCGCTCCGGAGGAGAGATCAGGCGGCCAGACGTTTGCGTCCCTTGGCCCGTCTGCGGCGCAGGACGGCCTGGCCGTTCTTGGTCCTGGACCGAACCAGAAATCCGTGGGTTCGTTTTCTCCGGGTCTTGTGCGGCTGATATGTCATCTTGCTCATGCATGGTCTCCGAATGATGTGATGAACTTGTTTTCATATCCACAAACTCCGAGGCCGTCAACCAGCTTTCCCGGCATCGCCGCCGACTTTCGCGCCCCCTGTCCTCCCGCCATCCCGAACTCCCTGGTTTCGGCTTCGGGCTATCCTTCTGCGGCAGACTCCCCGGCGCGCGCCCGTTCATGAGAACGGCCCGGACGGCCGGCAAGGACAAGCCCCAGAAAGATGGCCTGCCCAAGAAAAAACACCGGATCCCGGGTCATGACGGCATACGCCAGCCCGCACAGGGCCCCGCCGGTCCCAGCGAAGCAAACGACCCTCTCCCGGCCCCGGAAGCAAAACCTGGCCGAGGCCGAGGAGGAAACTGAAGCCCGCCTCCACGCCGACACACCCCACAACAGGACAAAAGGGGCCTGGAGGGCGAGGGCCAGAATGAATACGGCAAGCCTGAGCGACATGGCCGGCGGTCCTTGTTCGCAGTGAAACGGCGCGCACCGGGGACCGACGAGGCCCGGCCGGCTTTCGCCGGGAACCAGGCGGCATGGTTCGAGTCCCCGGTGCTTGCAACCTGCAAACGACCATGAACGTGAAAAACGGTGTTGACAAGATGTTTGTGGAAGGCTAAGTTCATTTTCTTCAATGACGCGGGGTGGAGCAGCACGGTAGCTCATCGGGCTCATAACCCGAAGATCGCAGGTTCAAATCCTGCCCCCGCAACCACAAAAATCAAGGGCTTACGGACATAAATCCGTAGGCCCTTTTTTCGTACCCCCACGCCGTCCCACACGCCGGATGCATCGCAACGTATGGGAGGTCCATCCCCCTCCATCCGAGAACCAGCACCCTTCCGGCCGGAACTCCGGATGTGGCTGCACACACATCGATCCCGCCCAACCGCATTAATACCGTTTTTACATGCCGGGCCTCTGTTTTAACACCCCGCCAACACGATCCGGCTTATCTCTCCCCTCACCGCGCCACGGCGGATGAGAAGACGCACTCCTTCCGCCGGGGCGCAAGGAGGCCCCATGGACGTGCTTATGCTCTTGATCATGCTGGCCCTGGTGATCGGACTTTTCGCCTTTATCGATATCCTCGCGAGACTGGAGGGCAAATGACCATGGACATCCTGGCCCTGGTCCTGGCGACGGCGCTTTTCATCTACCTTGTAGCCGCACTCTGCAAACCGGAGTGGTTCGAATGAACGCAACCGCGCTTTCCTACTCCCTGTTTTTCCTGGCCATGCTGCTTGCGGCCTCCTGGCCCCTGGGCCTGTACATGGCCCGGGTGTACCAGGAAAGGCCCTGCGGCCTGGACACGGTCCTCGGCCCCGTGGAACGTCTGCTCTACCGCCTGACCGGCGCAAACGCCGCGAAGGAGATGAACTGGAAGACCTACGCCGTGGCCGTGGCCCTTTTCAACGCCGCGGGCATCGTGGCGGTCTATGCCATACAGCGCCTCCAGGGCTCGCTGCCGCTCAACCCGGCGGGCCTTCCCGGCGTCGACCCCTTCGTGGCCCTAAACACCGCCGCAAGCTTTGCCACCAACACCAACTGGCAGACCTACGGCGGTGAAACCACCATGAGTCTTTTCACGCAGATGGCGGCGCTCACGGTGCAAAACTTCGTTTCCGCCGCCACGGGCATGGCGGTCATGGCCGCCCTGATTCGGGGCCTGACCCGGCGCGAAACCGACAGGCTGGGCAATTTTTGGAAGGACCTGACACGGTCCACCCTGTACGTGCTGCTGCCGCTCTCGATCCTCCTGTCCCTGGCCCTGGTCTGGCAGGGCGTCCCCCAGACGCTTCAGGCCTCGGTCACGGCCGAGGCCATTGAGCCCCCGGGACAGGATGGGGCCGTCGCGTCCGGCCAGACCATCGCTCTCGGTCCCGTGGCCTCCCAGGTGGCCATCAAGCAACTCGGCACCAACGGCGGAGGCTTCTACAACGTCAACTCCGCCCATCCCCTGGAAAACCCCACCCCGCTGGCGAACTTTCTTTCGATGCTGGCCATCCTGCTTATCCCGGCCGCCCTGTGCCACACCTTCGGGGTGATGGTCGGCGACCGGCGGCAAGGTTTGGCCGTTCTGGCGGCCATGACCATCCTGTTCGCCGGATTCGCCTGGCTGACCATCCAGGCCGAACTCGACCCCAATCCCCTTCTGACCCAGGCCGGAGCCCCTCACGCTCCGAGCCTGGAGGGCAAGGAACTGCGTCACGGCGCAGCCGCCTCGGCCCTGTGGGCCGCCGCCACCACCGCCGCCTCCAACGGTTCCGTGAACGCCATGCACGACAGCTTCACGCCCCTGGGCGGCATGTGGCCCATGGTGCTGATGCAGCTTGGCGAGGTGGTTTACGGCGGCGCGGGCTCGGGACTGTACGGCATGTTGGTCTTCGCCGTGGTGGCCGTGTTCGTGGCCGGACTCATGGTCGGACGCACCCCGGAATACCTGGGCAAGAAGATCGAGCCTTTCGAGACCCGAATGGCCGCTCTGGTCATCCTCATCCCACCCTTTTTGTGCCTGCTGGGCACGGCCCTGGCCTGCGTCGCCGGACCTCCCGAGGCCGTGGCCAACCCCGGCCCGCACGGCTTCAGCGAAATGCTCTACGCCTTCTCCTCCATGGGCAACAACAACGGCAGCGCCTTCGCCGGGCTTACGGCCACCTCCCCATTCTGGACCATCGCCGGGGCCGTGGCCATGTTCATCTCCCGCTATTGGCTCATCATCCCCGTGCTGGCCATGGCCGGTTCCCTGGCGGGCAAGAAACGCCTGGCGCAAAGCCCGGGAACCCTTCCTACTCACGGTCCTGTTTTCGTCGGCCTGTTGGTGGCCGTGGTGCTGGTGGTGGGCGCGGTGACCTTCGTTCCCGCCCTGGCCCTGGGGCCCGTGGCCGAACACCTGGCCATGTCACGATAACGAGGTGCGCCATGTCTGAAAAATTAAAGAAACGACCCGAATTTGATGCGGCCATCGTCCGTCAGGCCCTGGTCGAGAGCATAAAAAAACTATCCCCTGCCCGGCAGGTGAAAAACCCCGTCATGTTCACGGTCTACGTGGGCAGTATCCTGACCACGGCGCTGGCGGTCCAGGCGGCTTCCGGCCAGGGCGAGGCTCCTTTCGGCTTCGTGGCCGGCATCGCCGTCTGGTTGTGGGCCACAGTGCTCTTCGCCAACTTCGCCGAGGCCATGGCCGAGGGCCGGGGCAAGGCCCAGGCCGCCACCCTGCGGGGACTGCGCACCAACATCGTGGCCAAACGGCTGGCGTCGACCAATCGGGACGCACTGGCCACGGAAGTTCCCGCCGTCAGCCTGCGTCGGGGCGACGTGGTGCTGGTGGCCGCCGGGGACACCATCCCCTGCGACGGCGAGATCCTCGAAGGCATCGCCTCGGTGGACGAATCGGCCATCACCGGCGAGAGCGCCCCGGTCATCCGCGAGGCCGGGGGCGACAAAAGCGCCGTCACCGGCGGCACGCGCCTGTTGTCCGACTGGCTGGTGGTCCGGGTGGCGGCCCAGTCCGGCGAGACCTTTCTGGACCGCATGATCTCCCTGGTGGAGGGCGCCAAACGTCGCCGGACCCCGAACGAAATCGCGCTCGGCATCCTGCTCGCCTCCCTGACTCTGGTCTTTTTGGTGGTGTGCGTGACGCTTCGCCCCATGTCCGCTTTGGCCGTAGGCTTGGCGGGCCAGGGTTCGGCTGTGACCGTCACCGCCCTGACGGCCCTCTTCGTGTGTCTGGCCCCAACCACCATCGGCGGCCTGCTTTCGGCCATCGGCATCGCGGGCATGGACCGGCTCATCCGGGCCGGGGTCATCGCCACCTCGGGCCGGGCCGTGGAGGCGGCCGGAGACGTGGACGTGCTTTTACTCGACAAGACCGGCACCATCACCCTGGGCAACCGCCAAGCCACGGCCTTTCTGCCCGTAAACGGCATGGACGAAAGAAATCTGGCCGAGATCGCCCAACTGGCCTCCCTGGCGGACGAGACCCCGGAAGGCCGCTCCGTCGTGGTGCTGGCCAAGGAACGCTTCGGCATCCGGGGACACGACCTGCGCGACCTGGGGGCGACCTTCGTGCCGTTCACGGCCCAGACCCGGCTCTCGGGAGTGAACCTTCCCGGCCGGACCCTGCGCAAGGGCGCGCCGGACGCCGTAAGGCGCCTGGCCAGGGAGTCCGGTGAGCCCTTCCCCGAGGAACTCGAGGCCCGCATCCACGAGGTGGCCGCCTCCGGCGGCACGCCGCTGGTTGTGGCCGAGAACGGCCGGCCGCTGGGCGTGATCTGGCTGAAAGACATCGTCAAGGGCGGCATCCGGGAGCGCTTCGCGGAGCTTCGGGCCATGGGCATCAAGACCATCATGGTCACCGGCGACAACTCGGTCACGGCGGCGGCCATCGCGGCCGAGGCGGGCGTGGACGATTTTTTGGCCGAGGCCACTCCCGAGGCCAAGCTGGCCCGCATCCGCCGCTACCAGGCAGAGGGCAGGATGGTGGCCATGACCGGCGACGGAACCAACGACGCTCCGGCCCTGGCCCAGGCCGACGTGGGCGTGGCCATGAACTCCGGCACCCAGGCCGCCAAGGAGGCCGGAAACATGGTGGACCTGGACTCCAACCCCACCAAGCTCCTGGAGGTGGTGGCCATCGGCAAGCAGCTCCTCATGACCAGGGGGTCATTGACCACGTTCAGCATCTCAAACGATATCGCCAAGTATTTCGCGATAATCCCCGCGGTCTTCGTGGGCATCTACCCGCAGCTTGGGGCTCTCGACATCATGGGCCTGTCCACTCCCGCCTCGGCGGTGCTCTCGGCCGTCATCTTCAACGCCCTGGTCATCGTCTTTCTCATCCCCCTGGCCCTGCGCGGCGTGCAGTACGTGCCCGCGCCTGCGGCCGTGGCCCTGCGCAAAAACCTGCTGGTCTACGGGCTGGGCGGCCTTGTGGTCCCGTTCGTGGGCATCAAGTGCATCGACCTGATCATCACCGCCCTTGGTCTGGCATAGGAGGACACCGTGTTCGCGATCATCAAAAACCAGTTCAAGCCCGCCTGCCTCATGCTCCTGTGGATGACGCTCCTGACCGGCCTGGCCTATCCCCTGGCCATGACCGGTATCGCCAAGGTCCTCTTCCCGGAGCAGGCGGGCGGCAGCCTTATCCGCAGGGACGGTGCGGTCGTCGGCTCACGGCTCGTGGGCCGGGATTTTACCTCCCCCGCCCATTTCCACGGCAGGCCCTCGGCCACCGCGCCCCGGCCCTGCAACGCCTCCGCCTCGTCGGGATCGAACCTCGGCCCGTCGAACCCGGTCCTGGCCCAGACCGTGGCCGAAAGAAAAACGGCCCTTGCCGCCGAAAACGGCGCTGAAAACGTGCCCATGGATCTGCTCACCGCCTCGGGCAGTGGCCTGGACCCACACATCTCACCGGAGGCGGCGGCCTTCCAGGTCGCCCGCGTGGCGGCCGTGCGCCATCTTTCCCAGGAGGCCGTCGCCGCCCTGGCCGACCGGCACACCGAGGGCCGCCTGTGGGGTTTGTGGGGGGAACCGAGGGTGAACGTGCTCGAACTGAACCTGGCCCTGGATGCCCTGACGGCAAAGGAGTAGGCTTGTTATATGCGCGACGACGACACCCGCCCGGACCCGGACGCCCTTTTGGCCATGGCCAAGCGCGACGCCGAGGCCAAACGCCGGGGCAGGCTTCGGGTTTTCCTCGGCATGTGCCCGGGAGTGGGCAAAACTTACGCCATGCTGGAAGCGGCCCGTCTCAAGATGGCCGAGGGTCTTGACCTTGTGGCCGGCCTGGTGGAGACCCACGGCCGCGAGGAGACCGAGGCCCTCATGTACGGCATGCCCGTTTTGCCTCGGGCCACCATGGAGTACAAAGGGCATGTGCTGCAAGAATTCGACCTGGACGCCGCCCTGGCCAGACGACCGGCGCTGATCCTGGTGGACGAACTGGCCCATGCCAACGCCCCGGGCTCCAGGCACCCCAAACGCTGGCAGGACGTGGAAGAACTGCTCGAACACGGCCTGGACGTATGGACAACGCTCAATGTCCAGCATCTGGAGAGCCTCAACGACATCGTGGCCCAGATCACCGGGGTCCGGGTGCGCGAGACCGTTCCCGACGCCGTGCTGGAGCGCGCGGAATCGGTCATCCTGGTGGACCTGCCCCCGGAAGACCTGCAAAAACGCCTGCGCGAGGGCAAGGTCTACCTGCCCGGCCAAGCCGAATGGGCCCGGGAGAACTTCTTCCGCTCCGGGAACCTGAGCGCCCTGCGGGAACTGGCCCTGCGCCTCCTTGCCAACCGGGTGAACACCGAGGTGCTCGTCTACCGGCTGGGGCATTCCATCACCACCACCTGGCCCACGGCGGAACGCATTCTGGTGTGCGTGGGACCATCCCCGTCGTCCGCCACCCTGGTCCGGGCCGCCAAACGCCTCGCCGACGGCCTGCGCGCCTCCTGGCACGCCCTGTACATCCAGCAGCGTCCAGAGGGGGAACTGACGGCCCGGGCCCTGGCCAACCTGGAATTGGCCCGCGAACTCGGGGCCGAGACCCACGTCCTGCCCGGGGGGGAGGTGGCCCGGCTCATCGTCGGCTTCGCCAGAAAGCTCAACGCGACCCGTATCGTGATCGGCAAGCCCGTGCACCGCCGCCTCATGGATATTGTACGCGGCAGCCCCGTGGACGAACTGGTGCGCCTGTCCGGGGAAATCGACGTCCACGTCATCAAGGGCCAGGACAAGGGCGGTCCGGCCCCGGCGGCCAGACGCACGCCGTCCGGAACCCAGCCGTGGTGGTCGTATGCGGCCGCCCTAGGAATCGTGGGGGCCTGTACGGGAGCATGCTTCGCCATGTATCCCTATTTCGCCCTGGCCAACCTGATCATGGTCTATCTGCTCGGGGTCATGGCTGTGGCCGTATGGCTGCCGCGCCGAGCCTCGATTCTGGCCGCCGCCGCAAGCGTCCTGGCCTTCGACTTCTGCTTCGTGCCCCCGCGCTACAGCTTCTCCGTGGCCGACATGGCCTACCTGGTGACCTTTGGCGTCATGTTCGCCGTGGCCCTGGTCATCGGGGGCATGGCCTGGCGGATCAAGGCCCAGGCCGAAAGCGCCGGACAACTCGAACGGCAGGCCTCGGAACTGTCCCGTCTGTCCAGGCGGCTGGCCGCCACCAGAGGGACCGCCGGGCTTGTCGCCGCAACCCGGGAACACATCGCCGAGGCCTTCGATTGCACGACGCTGGTCCTTCTCCCCGGTGCGGGGAAACGGCTCTCCGACGCATTCCTGCCGAATGACCGGGAGTCTCTCCAGGAAAAGGATATGGCCGTGGCCCAGTGGGTCTTCGACAATGGCCACGCCGCGGGCTTCTCCACCCGCACCCTGGCGGACTCCGACACGCTCTTCCTGCCACTTCAGGGCACAACCGGCATCCTTGGCGTCCTGGCCGTGCGGCCCCGTGACGAGGACGCCCGGACGGCCCTGCTCTTGCCGGACAGGCAGCGCCTGCTGGACGCCGTGGCCCACCAGACGGCCCTGGCCCTGGACGTGGACCGGCTGGAGGAGGCGTCCCGTACCGCCATGATGGACGCGGATCGCGAAAAGTTGCGGTCAGCGCTTCTGTCCACGGTGACTCACGACTTCCGCACTCCCCTTGCGGCCATCTCCGGGTCTGCGGAGAGCCTCCTCGCCCTGGGAGAACGGGCGGACCCCGATGTCCGCCGCTCCCTGGAGGAGAACATCGCCGCCGAGGCCTCCAGGCTTTCACGGCTGGTGGACAATTTGCTGCGCATCGCCGCCCTGGAATCCGGGGCCGTGGTCCCGGAATGGACTCCCGTGCCCCTGGAAGAGGTCGTCGGCAGCGCCCTGGCCCGCCTGGAACGGCTTCTCGCCCGGCATACGGTCGTGGTGGACATCCCTTCGGACATGCCTTCTGTACCTATGGACGCCGTGCTCATGGAACAGGTCTTTTTGAATCTTCTTGAAAACGCCGCGAAATTCACGCAGGAGGGTACGAGGATCACGGTCACCGCCTCACGCGACGCGGCAAACGCCGTCGTCGTTGTCAGCGACGAGGGCCCCGGGCTTCCCGAGGGGGATCATGAGGCCCTCTTCGAGCGGTTCCAGCGCGGCGACCGAGGCGGCCCGGCCGGACACGGCCTGGGGCTGGCCATCTGCCGGGCCGTGGCCAAGGCCCACGGAGGGGCCATCACCGCCGGAAACAGCCCATCCGGAGGGGCGCGGTTCACCCTGACCCTGCCGATCCATGAGCACGACAAAGACCACCATCCTGGCCGTTGACGACGAACCGGCCATCCACCGCTTCCTGAGCCCCTTCCTGGAAGGGGAGGGCTACGCCGTGATCGAGGCCGCGACCGGCCGCGAGGCCCTCGCGTTGGCCTCGTCCCACGATCCGGACGTGATCCTTCTTGACCTCGGCCTGCCGGACATGGACGGCGTCCAGGTCCTGGAGAGCCTGCCGCCCTGGAGCAGGGCCCTGGTGATCGTGCTCTCGGCGCGGGGGGGGGAACGGGACAAGGTGTCGGCCCTGGACGCCGGGGCCAGCGACTATCTGACCAAACCCTTCTCCCTGGCGGAGCTTGCGGCCAGGATACGGGCCATCTTACGTCGCCGTGCGGCTTCGGAAGCTCCGCAGGAGCCGATATTGCGCTTTGGAGGTTTGACCATCGACCTTGCGGGGCACGTGGTCAGCCTGGACGGGGCGGAGGTCCACCTGACGCCGACGGAATTCAAGCTCCTGTCCTACCTGGTCCGCCATGCGGGCAAGGTCGTCACACATGGCCAGCTTTTGCGCGAGGTCTGGGGCAAACACAGCCTGGATACGGAGCATTATGTCCGCATCCACATCCACAAGCTACGCCAGAAGATCGAGAAGGACCCGGCCCGCCCCCGGCATCTGCATACGGAGACCGGAGTGGGCTATCGATTCAGGGAGTGACAACGCACAGCACTTTCTACAAAAAACACGCAACTGCTTATTATCCCTATTGACTGGAAACCTGATTGGCAAACCTGGATTGCCAGCCCACCCGCCAATCCTGCCAGAAGCCGGCCAACCACGGACTCCCTCCCCTCCGTTTCACCCCTCCCAACCTCACCTTCGTCTCTTCTTTTTGGGTTAAAAATACTTCCTCTCCGGTTAGACGCGCCCCTGAAATTCACCTATCTCCAGCCAAATTGAAATCGATTCTCATAAGCGCTACCACAGGGAGGATGTATGGCCGGCGGTTGGAAACACGTTGCTTTTTTGTTGCTTGTCTTTTGCCTTTTGTTCGGCTCGACGCAACAGATACAAGCTGAAGAGAGTGGGAATGAAAAAACACCATATGTCATGGAACAAATTACTGTTACCGCTGAAAAGATCGAAGAAAAAGCCCAGGATGTTCCAGCCAGCGTGACGGTGTACACGGAGGATCAAATCACGAATTACGGTGTCGACGATACCGAAATGCTGTTTCAAAAAACACCAAATATCCACATGGTCAAGTCCGGACCCAAAGCCTCTCTCGGAAATTTTGGGTCCATGCGCGGCATTTCATTCATGCACGGCACATCTCCATCATTTGGATTCTATGTTGACGATGTCTATTACTCAAATTTTGACGTCAGTCTGTTCGATGTTGAACGCATCGAAGTTCTCAAAGGACCGCAGGGGACACTCTATGGCCGGAATGCCGAATCCGGAGTGGTCAATATCGTAACGAAAAAACCAAACAACGAGTGGACCACCTCCATCAAAGCCGGCACAGGAACCTACGGTTTCCGCGATGTCAGCGCCACCCTTGGCGGTCCCATCATCTCGGACACGCTCGCATTTCGTTTTTCCGGACGCTACTCCGGTTCGGAAGGATTTTTTTACAACACAGCCAAGGATCAACGGAATGCGGATCGTTCCGACGACTTTGACGGCCGTCTTACGTTGCATCTGACCCCGCAATCCGATTGGAACGTTTTGCTCAATGTGGAGCTACAGGAGTATTACGACAATTACGCTGAATTCAGAAAGCTCGATGGCATTTATGACAGTCCCCATGACGTGAGCTTAAGCTCGAACGGTCTTGCGCAAAAACATGCCGGCGGCGGTTCTCTCCGCCTGGAGAAAAGCTTTGATGACGTCAAACTCGTCTCCGTCAGCGCCATCCGCGTAGAAAACACCCGCATGGAAAATGACGGTGACTTCACGTCCTCGGACATCTCCATGAAATATAGTACGAAAGATTACTCCCTTTTCAGCCAGGAACTGCGCCTTTCCTCTGATCACGACCGGCCGTTTCAGTGGCTGCTTGGCGCATACGCCTTTTACGAGGATGACGACCTGTCCACCTGGATGGTTCGCCACGTCAAGCCGCTGGGATCCTTCGCGCAGGATGGCGATACGAAAACCCATGGCATAGCCGGCTTTGCCCGGGTGAGCTACACCTTTTGGGAGAAACTGACTCTGACAGCCGGCCTGCGCTACGATTTCGAACACAAGGACTATGACTATGCCTGGCAAGGCGGCTCATTTCTGGACATCGACGACCAGGCCGGCTCCGCGAACAAGGCATTCGAAGCCTGGCTCCCCACATTCTCCGTGGACTACAAATTCACCCCCGACGTCATGGCCTATGCGCGCGTCTCGCGCGGATTCAAAAGCGGCGGCTTCAACCTCAAGTCCGATCCGGGTAAGCCCTACGACGCCGAGTACACGTGGAACTACGAGACCGGCCTGAAAACGCAATGGTTCGGCAACCGCCTTCAGGCCAATGTGTCGGTGTTTTACATCGACTGGGACAATCAGCAGGTCGAAATAGCGAGCTATCCCAACTTCACCATCGTCAATGCCGCCAGATCCACCAGCAAGGGCTTCGAGCTCGACCTCAGGGCCTGGCCCATAACCGGTCTCGAATGCGTGGGGGGCCTTGGATACACCTTTTCCACGTTTGATGAATTTACAGATGACGGCGTCGGCTACGCCGGGAAACGCAATCCCAACATCCCCCTCTACACGGGATACCTCGGAGCGACATATCGTTTCCAAAATGGCATATTCATCAATGCCGATTACAATCTCACTGGGGATTACGTGTTCGACTTGGCCAACAGCATAGATCAGCAGGCGTATCATATTATCAATGCCAAAGTCGGATTTGCCCGAGACAAATTCGAAATATCCCTCTGGGGGAAAAACCTTCTGAACAGCGTGTACGTGACTCGCGCCTTTCTGAATGGCACGCAGTGGTACGGCCGGGCTGGAGATCCGTTAACATTCGGAATTGACGTGAGTTACAAGTTTTAACGGAGAGCGATGCGTTTCATGTTCCCGCGTTGTCTGAAAACCCCAAAAAGAAAGGAATCCTTCATGTTCGACGAAGCCCTCGCCCTCTGGGCCCAGGCGACGCTCGTGGCCAAGCTGGTGTTGCTGCTTCTTTTTGTGATGTCCTTGTGCAGTTGGGCCTTTATGCTCGCCAAATGGCGGGAATTGCGTCTTGCCCGCAACGATATGCGGCGCGGCATCCGCGTGCTGCTGTCCGACCAGGATTTGCACGAAGCCGTGTCCAGCCTGAGTCGGCCGGGGACCCCCTTGAGCCGGCGCATGAGCGCCCTGGGAACCCGGGAATACGAGCGACTGGCCCGACGCGGCGATCTGGAAAGACTTTTGGCCGACAACATGCGACGGATGCTGCGCCACGGCGTGGCCCAGGAGATGCGCGGCCTGTCCCGCTTTCTGCCGCTTCTGGCCACCACGGCCAACACCGCCCCCTTCATCGGGCTTTTCGGCACGGTCTGGGGCATCATCCATGCCTTCCACTCCATCGGCCACATGAAAAGCGCGGCCCTGGCCACCGTGGCCCCGGGCATCTCGGAGGCCCTCATCGCCACAGCCGTGGGGCTGGCCGTGGCCATCCCGGCAACGGCCGGCTACAATGTCTTTTGCGGCATGCTTGCCGCCATCGAGGGGCAATGCGTGAGCTTTGCCGGCCTTTTTCTCAACCGATTGCGCCAGGAAGCCCCCCATGGGGCGCTCCTTCCCGGCGGGGAGGGCTAGCCATGGCCGCTTCCACCAGAAACGGACTCATGGCCGAGATGAACGTCACGCCGTTTGTGGACGTGATGCTCGTCTTGCTGGTCATTTTCATGGTCACGGTACCCATGATGACCGAAGGCATGGATGTGGACCTGCCCCGGTCCGAGTCCTTGGAGACCATGAGCCTGGATGAAGGCGCCGTCCTGACGCTGCGCGCCGACGGATCGCTTTATCTGGATGAGCAATGGCTGTCCGAGGATGCCCTGCCCGAAGCCCTGGCGGCGCGCGGCATGGATGCTCCGCTTTTTCTCAAGGCCGACCGCGAGGTCCCCCACGGCCGCGTGGTGGAGATCATGGGGCTTGTCCGCACGGCCGGAATCCGTCGCTTCGGCGTGGTGGCCGAATCAACGCCGGCGCAAGAACGGAAGTGATCCATGCGCATGCGTGACATTCTGGCATCCACGCTCCTGCATGCGGGGCTGGCGACGGCCGTGCTGGCCATGCCATCCGTCAAGGCCGTCGATCCCCCCGAAATCTACGAAGTAAGCCTGGCCGTCCGCGCGCCCCGCCAGGCCGCGGCCCCTCCGTTCGTCGAGGCGTCCCGGTCGGAGGCGACTGCGCCATCCCCGCCACACCTCCCCGATGCGGCCCCCCCTTCTCCTGTCCCGCCCCCGCCTCCCAGGCCGAAAAGCGCTGACCGGCCGCGAAAGACCGTCGCCAGACCGGTCCGGCCGACGAAGCCACCCGCATCCCCGCATCCGGTTGCGTCAGCCGTTCCCGCGCAGGCTTCCGTGGCCGCGGAGGCATCGAGCCCCCCGGCAACCGCGGGACCGTCCGCCGGAGGAAAAGCGGCTGCGACCGCGACGAACGGTTTGGCCGCATACGGCGAGGATGCCGTGGATGAGCGGCCCTCGGTGGTGCGCCGGGTGGAGCCGCGCTATCCGGAGCAGGCCCGGCGACGGCGCGAAGGGGGAAAGGTCCTGGTGCGACTGGTGGTGGACGCGCAGGGGCGGCCCACGGAGTGTACGGTGCTTGCGTCGGAACCCGCCGGCACGTTCGATGCGGCCGCCCTGGAGGCTGTCCGGCGGTTCCGGTTCCGTCCCGGGAAACTGGCCGGGCGCGCTGTGGCCACGGTGGTCCACATCCCTTTCGCCTTCAGTCTTCGTTGAGGCAGGGCCGGGGGGCCTGCCCATGAGGCGGCCGCAGCCCCAGCCGGCGCACCTCACCTGGTGTGACGCCGTAGCGTCGTCGGAACAGATTGATGAAGTTGCTGGGACTTGCGTACCCGACGGCCAGGCAGGCCTCGCAGACGCCCATGGTGCCGTTTTCCAGATAACGCCAGGCCTGATCGAGCCGGGCCTGCCGCAGATAGGTGTACGGCGTCAGGCCAAAGATCTGCACAAAACCGCGCTTGAGCTTGCATTCGTTTATGCCGACCGACCTCGCCAGCGTTTTGAGCGCGGGAGGCTGCTCCATGCGCGCCACCAGAATGTCCCGGGCGGCATGAAGGCAGGCGATGTCCTTGGGGGTCAGAGGCAACGGCGTATCCTTGGAAGTGCCCTGGCGCGCCAGGAGCGCCGATGCCGCCAAAAGAAGCAGTTCCGTGGCCTTGCAGGAAAGGTACCGTCCACGCCACGCGGCCTGGACCGGCATGTCCATCAGACTGTGTGCGGCCATACGCATGGCCGCGGTGGCAGGCAGTTCCACAATGAAAGGTTCCGGCTGGCCGCTTCCGGTCAAGGCCTGAAGGACATCCGGCGGACCGCCGTCTCCCGCTCCCCAGCAATCAAAGACCTTCCGAAACGGAAGGCAGGCCACCACCATCCGACATGCCCCCGGGGCAAAGGTCCAGACCCGCCGGTCCTCGGAGGTAAATACGAGTCCGCTGCGCCGCGTGGAATACACGAGCGTGGGTGGAGACCACGTCCCCGGTGGGGGCGGCGACTCGGTGACCGAGCCGTGCAGGCAGCACCCGAGCTGGAGGCATCGGGAGGGCAGGGAAATGGTATGCGCCGTTTCCCACGTACCGGCATGGCGCAGGATATACAGGTCCCCGCCATCGGCAAGGCGATGCCGCCGGACAGACAATCCGTCGGCATCCGAGGGGCATGCCTCCTGGACGGCGCGCACTTCGCCGGCGCGCGCGAAACGTGGCGGCCCATACTGCTGCCGCGCCACGACCTGGGCCTGGACCGCCCGCACGGTCGATCCCTGGGTCGTGAAGCATTCACCGTTCCCTTCCGCCGTGCACCGCATGGAAACACTCTTCAGCAGACGGAAAGATGACGCCTTTTCGCCCGGGCGACGAGGACTTCCGTCGCCGCGTAGAGAACGGGCACGCCCACGGCGATCGCGCCGTACAACGCCGACAGGCCGACCCTGTCGCCAAGCGCCCCCACCGCCGGGGCCAGAACCAGGGGCGGCAGGATGAACAGGCTTCCCAGGACGCCAACCCCGGTGCCGGCCCACGCCCCGGCGCTGACGCGCATGATGCGCGTGAACGCCCAGACGTTGGCCGCTCCGATCAGGATGTTGTCGCCTGCCAGAAGGATGGCCGCCTGCCAGGGCACAATCGTTCCCGTGGCCGCGAACCAAGCCGTGGCGGCGGTGACGAGAATCGCCCCCGCACCGAAAAGGCGCATGAAGGCGGAGCTTCCCAAACGGCCCAGCAGCCAGCCGCAGGTGAGGGTGCCGACAAATCCGGCCGGATAGGCCACCCGCATGAGCACCGCCGCCAGGGTTTCGGCATCGAGGCCCAGGTCGGTCATCAGGGGCAGGCGCATCTGGACGCCGCAGAAAAAGAGCACCGTGGGCAGCACGAGCACCGCCAGGGTCAACCGTATCCCTGGTTCCCGCAGCAAGGCCAGGGCACCCGAAGGCGTTTCCCGTCCTGCCCCCTGCGCGGGGACGACCGGAGCCATTTCTTTGTGCAGGAGGATGGGCAGGCCAAGGCACAACAGGCTCGCGGCCATGACGTGGCAGACCCCGGACCAGCCGAGCGACGTATAGAGCGTCAAGAGCACGCCCGCGCCGATCAACATGCCGACGAACCGGCCGCAGGCCTGGAGCGTGGCCCCCCAATGCGCGTGTCTCGGCCCGAGAATGTCCGTGGCATACCCGTCAACGGCGATGTCGCTCGTGGCCATGAGCACGGTATAGGTCAGGAGCAAAAGAAATACCGTGAAAAAATCCGTGGAAATGGAGTACGAGGCCATCTGGTAAAAAAGCCCGGCGGCGATGAACTGCGCCGGGGCTATCCAGGTTTTGCGACGACCAAATCCAGCGATATAATACCTATCGATAAATGCGGCGTAAAAGAACTTCGCCGCCCATGGCAGGTGCAAAACGAAGAGCATCCCAATATACTTGAGCGGCGCATGTTCGCAGCGCATGATGACCGGAGCGCTTCCCAGAACGAATCCCATGGGAATGGCCTGGCACAGATACATCATGCCTATCAGGACAAGTTTCCACACCAGGCCGCCATCCTCCGCAAGAATCGTCTTTGCGGGGCCCGTTTTCGAATATGCCGACGTTGCGGACGATTCATTCGACATGGCAAGACTCCGTTTGTGTTTCCGGCCGGATGGCCATGCTGTTGTTTTCACGCTGCCCCGTCCGGCCATGAGCCCGGGTCCGCTCAAATCCGGGAAAGGCTCATCGCGGATGCTTCATTCCGAAAGGCTTCCAACGAGGCCAAAAGGCCTGCGACCCGGTTTTTGATATCGGCGATGTCCGCCTTTGCCGGGCGCTGACGGATATCGCCCATCCGTCCATGCCGGTTCAGTTCGTCCCGATTCCTAAACGCCCCCGGCACATGCCAGGCATCCAGAACAAGGTAGCCCAGGTGTTCAAGAAAGGCCCGGAGCCAGGCCGTCATGGGCAGGGCCTCGCGTTCGCCGATATGCGGCCCGCCAAAGGTTCCGAAGCACACGCCGAACTTGCCGGGGACGATCGGCGAGGAGGGCCTGATGCGGCCGGCCGCGTTCTCGGATTTCATGACACGCATCACGATATCCATGAGTTGTTTCGTCGGGAGCCAGTCGATGACCGGGGAGCCGATCATGATCAGGTCATACTCGAGGAAATTGACGGAAGCCTCTTTGCAGACTTTTATGATATCGGCATGTCCCCATACCGAGGCAACGGTTTCATGAATCGCCTCTGCCACGGACGTTGTGTTGCCGCCAATGGAATCGTAAAATACCAGCGTCTTCATACTCCTCTCCTGTCTTGTCACTTCCCCGCCTAGTGCTTTTGCGGGGAAAATATCCACTTACGACAATGGGTTCTGAAACAACACCACGTACAAATACCCCATGTCCCGCACCCCGAGGGATCGAAAACCGCCCGCCTCCAGGGCGTCCGTGATCCGCGTGGCGGTCAGGCGCATGGACCGCGGCGGTCCGCAGGGGGAGTACAGATTGCACTCGATGATCCCAAGCCTGCCGCCCGGCCGCAGCACCCGGCGCATCTGCGCAACCACGGCCTTCATGGCCCGGGTCACGGGCGGAATGTGCAGCACCGTGCCCAGCAGGCCGACCGTGACCGAGGCGTCCGGCAAGGGTAGCGGCCGGGTGATGTCCGCCACCTCGGCCCGCAGATGGGCTAGGCCGCGACTGGCGGCCAAGCGCGCCAGATCCTCGATGCAGCCGGGGGTGACGTCGAAGGCATGGACCCTGCCCGTCGGCCCGACGATGCGCGCGGCCTCCAGGGCGTACTCGCCCAGGCCGCAGCCGGCATCCAGAAAGACGTCGCCCGGCCTGAGCCCCAGGGAGCGAAAGACGATTCCCGGGTCCTGCATCCCGTAGCTCGACGGATGACGGCGTTTCCCGGTGGCCGGAACGCCCGGATCACCCTGATCACCCGGATCGCGATGATGACATGCGTGCATGGCAACCCTCCCCAAACACGCGACAGGGGTGGATATGTCAGGCTCCAGGCCCTGTCGCGGCAATCGCGCGAAGCGCGGGACTAAAAGCTGTAGCGCAGCGCCATGTAGATGTTCGTATCGGCCTTGTATTGTCCGAACATGGTATCGTCGCGCTCTCCAAGAAAGATATTGGCCCCGACCTCCTGGTTGATGTTGTCGGTCCACTTGTAGAGGATTTTCGGCCGCAGATAGGCGTCGCGGTCGCTCGGAGACCAGTAGCCGGAAAGGGACAGTTCCAGATTCTGGTTCATGAGGAGCTTTATGAGCTGCAGTGTCAGCACATGCCGCACCTCGTCCCGGGGCTGATCGCCCGCGAAGCTTTCCCGGTAGCCATGGTAGCCGAGGAGTTGTTCCACATAGTATTGGACGCTGGCATTGAAATCCCGGCTGATCTCCCTGGCGAAGCCGACAAGATAGCGCATTTCGGAGTTGTTGATGTTCGGATCGCGCCCGTCGGGGTCCTCGATGGAATCGTAGTAGGCCACCTCAATGTTCCCGATGCCTCCGGCCACTGGTCCCCGGGCGCTGGCGCCGTACACGTTCAGGCGCGGAAAGATGTATTCCCCGGAGGTGGCAATGCCTCCGGGATTCTTCCAAAAGCCGAAGTACCCGTAGAGGGCCAGTTCGTAGGCCCCCACAGTCCGGTACAGGCGCGCCGCGTACTCGGCGTCCGTGAACCACTGGTCCGGCTTTTCGTAGTCCAGCTCCGATTCGTTTCCGGCCAGATGCCCCAGGGAGCCGTTCCAGTACGAGACGTATTGCCCGGTGATGAACCGGTCGCTGGCGAAAAGCGGGGTGAACACGAAATCCGCATTGAGGATATCGGAAAACAGGCTGACCTTGACGCTCTCGGAGGGAGCCTTGAGGTATTCGGCGTCCCGGCCGATGAAAAAGGACTGCCAGTCCTTGGGGAACAGGTCGTTGAGGAAGACCAGGTCGCCGGTGCCCCAGGTCAGCACCTGCCGCCCGATCTTGATGTCCAGATACTCGGAAGGGCGCAGAAACATCCAGGCCTCGCGGGTGTCATAACGCACCTGCGTGAGGATGCCGTCGTACCAGACATCCCCCTTGTACTTGAACTGCGCCCACTGCGTCTGTGTGGACACCTCGCCCTGAAGCCGGGTCTCCAGGATGGAAGCCTCCTTTTCATAGGGATCGGGCTGGGTGCGGCAGCCGGCCCGGACCTCCAGGAAACCATGCACCTCGGGCGTGCTGAACTGGTCCCAAAAGGACGCGGCCAGGCTCTCGCCCGCGGCGGCCAGCGCCAGGGCCGCCAGGGCCAGGCCGGAGAGCGCCCCCCGCCAGGCCCCGGCCGAAAAGCCCGCGCCCATTACGGCAAGACCTCTTTGGGCGCGCGGCGCAGATAACGCTCGGTGAAAAGGTCGTCCGCAAGGCCGGCATTGTAGCGGGCATCGGAAAACACCATTTCCGTCCGGCTGCCGCTTTCCAGGTCCCTGGCCTCGGAGCGCACGACCGTCGGATACGTGACCGGCTTGCCGTTTTCCGTGGCCCCGACCGACTCCACGTCCAGGACCTCGATGACCCGGTACGGCCTGTTGTCCGCCTTGACGTATTCGATCTTCATGGGAAGGAAGGTGGCCTTGTCGATGTGGGCGACGTATGCGGCGAACTCCACGGCGTCCGTCTTTTTGGGGGTGTTTTTGACGACGTAATACTTCTCTGTCGTTTCCATGAGCTCATGGATATCCTCTTCGGGGCTGCGGCCGGAGATGTCCTCGTAGAGGAAATCCGAGCCGACGAAGCTCGTGCGCTTGTCGCTGGCCGCGATGCGTTTGACCAGGTCGAGGCTCGGCATGTAGAGCCAGCGGTCGTCATCCGTTTCCAGGCCCACATGCTTGTGCACCATAAAGACCATCTTGCGCACGTCCGACGGTTCGATGAAATAGACGAAGTACTTCTGGTCCTCGTCCTGCGTGTCGCCGTTTTTGCGCAGCATGTTGAACTGCCGCTTACGAACCCGGCCCTGCTTGTCGGTGATGGTCATGGTCGTCGTTCCCTGGCAATCAACGCCCTGATACAGGGAGGCATGATTCGATCTGGCGACGATGCTTTCAATGGACGGGACATCCTCGCTCGCGGCGCATGGGCCTGAAACACCAAACAGAATGAGCGACATCAACACGATTCCAAATACCGTTTTCATTCCGCGTCTCCTTCCCGCATTATGGGAACGTGTCATTGCGTCTTCCACGCTTCTCATGTCCTCGACATGCATACGTATGAGCGTAGCGGACGATGCGTTCAAAGGATTGTTCTTTTCATAAACACCGCCGTCGTGTTTTCGTGGGCGCGACATTCGTATCCGCCGGCCCGCACGGCCTATTCCCTCCCGGAACCATCCGCCGCGTCGCGTTTCGCGGCCCCGACCCTGGCCAGGGCCAGCGCCGGCTCGTCGCGCGGGGTCCCGGCGGCGCCGGGAAAGGAGAAACGCCTGGCCCGGAAAAACCACCCCCTCCCCACCGTCAAAAGGGCCGGCAGCAGGACCAAGGTGACCAGGCCCGAGACGGTCAGGATGGAGAAAAGCAGGAGGCCGGTCGTCTTGTAGGGGACCAACGCGGCGACCAGCATGGGCAGAAATCCGAGGGCGATGATGATGACGTTGCGGCTGATGGCCCGGGCCGGTTCGCCGAACATCCTGGGGGCGGTCTTTTCCCAGGAGCCGGTTTCCGAGGTGATCTGCCGGCTGCGCTCCAGGAAATGGATGGCGAAATCCACGGCGATGCCCAGGGAGATGGCCCCCAAAACGGCCACGGGCATGTCGTAGTCCAGGCCGAGAAACCCAAGCGCGCCATAGATGAACATGATGGTCAGCGACAGGGGAATCATGCACAAAAATCCCCAGAGGGCGGACCGGAAAAGCACGATCATCATGACAAGGACGATGACATAGCTTCCGGCCAGGGAACCGAGCATCCCCCAGAACATTTTCCCCTGAAAGATGTAATTGATGTAATGCAGGCCGGCGAACCGGTACGACATGTCCACGGGCGGCTTGTTGCGTTCGATGTACCCCTCGATGGCCTTGACGGCCGCCTCGGTGCGCGTGCTGTCGCCGCTTTGAAACTGCATGAAGACGTTGGCCGAATCGAATTCAGGGGTCACGAAGTGCCAGATGTCGTGCGGTTTGTGGCTTTGCTGATACTGCATGACGCACTCGGAGACCGCCCCCCGGCTCGACGGTATCCGGAAATTCTCCGGCCTGCCGTCGACAAGCTCCTGGTGCACCTTACGCACGATGTCGGCCAACGACGTGCTTTTGCCGACGTATCCGTTCCCCTCCAGCCAGGTCTGCATGGCCGCCATGTAGGCGAGCACGTCCGGCCGCTTGAAGACCTCGTCCCCGTCTTTCGCCTCCAGCACCAGCGACGCCGTATACGTTCCGCCGAAATGCCTGTTGAGCGCCGTGTCCGCCTCGCGGATGGGATGGCCGACGCTGAAGCGCTTGGCGTAGTTGTCGTTGATGGTGATCTGCGACATGCCCCAGATGGAGGCGACCACGCAGACCCCGAAAAGCGCCAGGACCACCTTGGCCCGCCGGCAGGCGAATTCGCCCAGGCCATGCAGCAGCCGCGTGAGCAGGGACTCCCTCACTCCCCCCTGCGCCGTCAGGCCGAAATTGCGCAACATGCGCTCCGGCAAAAGCATGATGTAGGCGGGCACGAAAAGAATCGTGATGATCCAGGCGAACATGACGCCGATCCCCACGAACGCGCCGAAGACCCTGGCCGGGGGAATGTCCGTGGTGACGAAGGAAAAAAAGCCTGCGGCCGTGGTCAGCGAGGTGTACAGCATGGGCATGAAAAGCGTGTTCATGACCTCCTTGACGCTTTCCTTGCGCCCCTTGCCCTCGGTGTAGACATCGAAGAATTCCGAGAGGACGTGGATGGAGTCGCAGATGGAGATGGACATGAGGAAAATGGGAAGCATGGAGCTTAAGATATGCACCGGGAACCCCAGGGCGATCATGGCCCCCAGGGTGGCCGCCACCGTCACCGTGGCGATGAGCATGGGCAGGACGACCAGGCTCCATTTGCGGAACATCGCGTAGAGCAGGCCGAAGATAAGCGCCATGGTCAGGGGCGAGGCGACGACCATCTCGCTGAACATCTCGACGCCGATGGCCCCCTCGGCCACGGGCAGCCCGGCGATGTGCCAGTCCTCCGTGCCGCCGAATTCCCGTATCTTGCCTTGAAGGGCCGTATAGACGTCGTAGCTGAGAAGCTTGTCCGTCAGCGGCAGGTACAGGCACAAGGCCTTGCCGTCGGCCGAAACCATCTGCCCCACGAGAAGCGGGTTCGACAGGGCCTTGTCGCGCACGGCCAGGGCTTCGGCCTGGGTGGCCGGAGGCCGCGGCATGAGCCATTCGAAGGCGATGGTCCCCGGTCCGGCCTGGCGCATGTGGTCCACCACCGAGGGCGCGACCATGTCCACCTCGATGACCCCGGTCGTTCTTCCCGGCTGTGCGGGATCGTCATAGCGCAGGGTTGCGGCGAACCGGGACAACTCGAAGACATGGGCCAGGGTCTGCGGCGTGAACACGCCGTTCGGGTCGTTTTCCTTGATGACCCCGACGACGATGGTGTCGCTTAGGTCAAACCGCTTCTTGGCGGCGTTGTGGAAGACCCGCGCGGGCTCCGTGGCCTCCAACATGTTTTCCGGATCCGTATCCATGGTCATGTTCGGAAAAAACGTCGCGAAAAAGGCGATGTTCGCCACAAGCCCGAACGCAACCCACCTGGGGTGGTTGACCGCAAAGGAAATGAGCGCGGCCTTGAGTATTTTCATGGTCTTTTTCCGCCCTATTTGATTAAGTAGCTTAACCTTGAGATGAAAAAAAATCCCCTCTAGCGAGAGAGGCGGTTGTCCATCACTTCCCCTATGGCCTCGAGCATCACGGAAATCGTGGCGATCTGGGACAGGGAAAACCCGCGCAGACGCTCTATGAGAGCCGCCCTGTCCTGGCCATGGAATCGCTCATGGGCATCGAACGCCTTTTGCCCAAGCGGCGTCAGCGTCAACTGGAATTCCTTGTTGCTGTGCGGGGCCTGTTTTTTATCGAGAAAGCCCTTGTCGCACAGCCTGGACACCATCTGGGACGCCGCGCTTTTGGTGATGCCGAAGGCGTTGGCCACATCGGTGACGCTCATCTGTTTCCGGTTGCCCACGGCCTCGATGGTATGGGCCTCGCGGGTCGAAACCTCGACACCCTCCTCGACCGGAATCGGCATCTCCTCGGTTCGGGCGTATTTGGCGGCCACCCCTCGCAGTTGCCGGACCGTGGCCATGATGAGATCGTCCTTTGTTTCCATATATCCTCGCAAATCCGCCGGTCATCCCCTGCCCGTTTCCCAGGCAAGCCCTTGTTGCGCACAACGGTAAACTTACTAAACTATATTGTCAAGCCTCCTTGTTCCCGCCCCCACTTTTGGTTGTGGCCTGTTTGAACGGCGAAGCTTCCCCTTGCCGATACGAAGTCGATGTCTCCTGCTCCCAAGGTAATATAGGAAGGAATCGACCTTGGTCCGATCATTTTCATTCCTCGTGCCGTCAAAGGTCAGTTGCAACAGCGGGATGGCGGTTTCCGAAAATCCCTCTTGAAGCAGGATGCCCAGGGAAATCCCTGTGTTTTCATACATGGGGGCCAGCATGATGCACCCTTCGGCGGCCGCCGGGGGGGTAAGCGCCCGGCCCGCCCGGTAACGGCCGAAGGCCCCGGCGTAGAGGCCCATGGCGGCGTCGGCCGCCCGGCAAAGCGACTGCGGATCGGGCGCATAGGGCGAGCGTTCGCCCAGGGAACCGGCAACCATGGTCATAAGCGCGGCAAGTTCGCCGAGCATCCGGCAAAGGCGCGCCGCGCCATCAGGCCGTGCCCCCTCCAAGTGATCGTTCCACAACAGCCACAGGGCTTCGCTGAGGGGCGCCCGCAGGACACGGTGGCCGGCGTCCTCCAGATCGCCCAACATGTCGTCGCCGAGCATATCGTTATAGAGCACCAGGGGTTCTCCCAGGGCGAACACGGTTCGTTTCCCGTCGCCTCGCCGGGCCTCATGACGGATGCTCCGGGCAAGCGAGGCCACTTCCTTGACACTTCCCCTTCCCTCCCGGAGCAGGCGCGTCGCCTCGGACAGGACCCGCGCCCGATCCGCCCTGGGCGCGGCCAACACCACGTCCCCGAGAGCCAGGCACAAAAAAAGCCCCCGGGCATCCTCGTCCGTTGCCTCGGCCAAATCCTCCAGGAACGCGGACACGATGACCACGTCCCCGAATCCCTCGGCATCGAGCTTTGCGCGCAGGAACCGGGCATACTGCCCGTCCACCTCGGCCCCCTCGTTTTGCGGCACGACCACGGCCTTTTTCCCGCCGTCCGCCCCGTCCCGGCGCAGCGTGGCCAGGACGTCCCCGAGCAGGGCGGTCATGGAATAGTATTCGTTGGTCACCGTGTGCCGCCTGCCCATGTCCACGGAAGCCCGCGAGGTCGGCACCGTCAGGCGCGCGTCAAGGCCCTTGGCCGTAAGATGCTCCCGGACCAGGTCGGCATAGGGATACACACGCGGCAGGTAGACTGCGGTCCCGGGCGCAAGATTGGACAGCCGGGGAACGATGGGCGTCGCCGGTCGGTCCGGGACGGCCGCCGGTTCGATCCGGCCAGGACTTCGCGGGACGGTCCTCTCGAGGCTGCGCACGAAGGCCTCCACGCGGGTGATGACGCCGACGCTCGAGGCGTGTTCGTCCACCTCCACGGCCAAATACGGCTTTTCGCCCATGGTTTCCCGGAAATAATGCGACAACACGGTATCCGGGCCGCAGCCGTGATGGGTCAGGAAGACGGCGTACAGGCCGGGATGGCGCCTCACCGTCCGGGCCGCCTCGAGGATGTGCTGGCCAAAGGGCCAGTACATGTTGGGATGCTGGGTGAAGATGTCCGCCGCAGGCAGGTACGCGAAGGGGATGACCTCGTAGCCCATGTCCATGAGCCGTCCGGGGATGCCCATGTTCAGCGCACGATCCGCGACGCCGTAGATTTTGGAAACCAGCACGAAGGTTTTTTTCCCCGGATCGATGCCGGCCAGCGTGGTTCGGGCGTGCTCCCCCAGCCTGGCCTCGAAGGCCTGGTAGGATTCCATGGCCCGCGTCAGGGCCTGCCCGGAGGCCTGGTCGCTCGCGCCGAGCCGGCGGCCGATCTCCATGAAGCTGTCCCGCATGAAGCGCGGCCCCAGGCTGTGGGCGATGGTGGGGGCGAGCAGGCCGATGCCCTTGCCGTCCAGGTCCATGGCCCGGCGCACGAGCCTGAAGGCGACCTGCATGTAGGCGCAGCCGTAGTTCTTCCGGGCGCGCGAGCTTTTGTGGCGGACGGTGAACAGGTCCGGGAAAAAGACGTAGTCCACCTTGCGGGCCACCAGATCGGCCACATGCCCGTTGACGAGCTTGACCGGATAGCAGGTCTCGTCCAGGGCGTACTCCCGAGCCAGCCGGAGCGTCTCCTCGGACGTGGGCCGCGACAGCAGGACATTGAAGCCGAGTTCCTGAAAAAACGGGGCGAACATGGGATACATGCCGAAGCCGAACAGGGCGCGGGGAATGCCCACGGTCTTTTTGGCGGGGTCCGGATCCTGGGCATATCCCTCGAAGATGCATTCGCCCAGGCGCGTGTCGAACCGGGCCTGGCCGTCGCCGGACGGTTCGGAGACGGCGACGGCCACGTGCTCTTTTTCCTCCTTGGGATCGAAGCCCTTGAAGGTCGAGGGGGCCGCGCGTGTGGCCATTTCCTCCCGGGCCAAGATGGCCGCGCCGTAGGCCCCGGTGACGCTGAAAAACGGCGGCACCGTGATCTCCGCGCCCGTGACGGAACGAAACGCGTTGACCACGCCCTGGTTGTGGCCAAGCCCCCCCTGGAAAAACACCTTCCGGCCCACGCGCCGCTGCCCCACCACCCGGTTCAGATAGTTGCGGACGATGCAGTAGCACAGCCCGGCCGCGATGTCCGGCAGGGACGTGCCCCGGGCCAGCCTTGCGGCCACGGCCGTTTCCATGAACACCGTGCAGCGCTCTCCCATGGCGGCGGGGCTGGTCGCTGAAAGGGCCATGGAGCCGAACCCCTCCAGCGGAATGCCGAGCTTTGCGGCCTGTTCCTCAAGAAAGGAGCCGGTTCCTGCCGCGCAGACCTTGTTCATCTGAAAATCCGTGATCACGCCGCGATCCAGGGCGATGAACTTGGAGTCCTGGCCGCCGATCTCGAAGATGGTATCCACCTCCGGGTCGATGGCCACGGCGGCCCTGGCCTGGGCCGTGATCTCGTCGCGAATCACATCCGCGCCCACCAGCCGGCCGATCAGGTATCGCCCCGACCCGGTGACGGCCACGCCGGCCACGGCCACATCCCGGCCGATGGTCCGCGCCAGCGCGCCAAGGCCCGCGCGCACCGCCGCCACCGGGTCACCGGCCGTTCGCAGGTACCGGTAGGCCACTATCCGGTCAGCGGCATCCGACACCACAAGGTTGGTGCTGGTGGAGCCCACGTCGATGCCGAGGAAGCAGGCCGCGCCGCCCTGGAAGCCGGCATGTCCGGGAAGATCGTGCCTGCCTGCGGCGTCATCCAGGCCGAATCCGGCCAGCGGCGGCAGGTCTCGGGAATCCGTGTCGCCGGACGCGGACAGGGGATGGTCCCGGACTCCGGAAACGAGTCCGGCCACGTCGATGGACAGGCCGCGCTCCCGGGCTATCAGCGCCGCTCCTATGGCTGCGGCCATGGCCCCGTGCTCGTGGGTCAGAAACTCCTGCGGCGGCAGATCCAGGATGGTCCTGAAGGCCCCGAGGATGGCCTCATTCCGGGACACCCCTCCCGCGAACAAAACGGGAAGTCGCAGGGGGAGCTTTCGCATGACCGCCCCCCGGTAGTTGCGCACGACCGCATGGGCCAGTCCCAGCAGGATGTCCGCGACGGGCACGCCTTCCTGCTGATGGTGGGTGATGTCCGTCTTGGCGAACACGCTGCACCGCCCGGCGATGCGGGGCACGTTCGAGGCCTGCCCGGCCCGGAGGGAAAAGTCCTCGATGGAAAGACCCAGGCGGGAGGCCTGTTCCTCCAGGAAAGCGCCGGTACCGGAGGCGCAATTGGAGTTGATGGAGACCTCCACGCGGCTTTTTTCCGTCGCGGTAAAGCCGGTGACGCATTTGGCGGTTTGTCCGCCGATCTCCACGATGGCCCTGACCTGGGGGGCAAGGAACATCCCGCCTTCGACCAGGGCGGCCACCTCGTTGACGGCCCGGGCCAGACCGGGGCCGTCCAGAAGGGCCGCCCCGCTGCCGGTAACCGCGCCGAAAGCCACGCTTTGCGCGCCGCAATCCCGCAGTCCGGCGTCGAGCATGGCGCGCAGCCTTTCCGCGATCCTCCCCTGGTGCCGGCCATGGGCGCAATGCCTGACGCGGCCCGCCGCATCGACCAACGCGATCTTGACCGCCGAGTATCCCAGGTCAATCCCTAGACTCAACATGCCACTCCCCTTCCTTCGCCGAACCGGCCCGAAAACACCGGAGCCATCGGCAGACCACGAAACATGACTCCAAGGATGGCCTTCACGTCCCCCCTGCGCCGGACATGAGAGGACGGCTTCGAGACCTGCGGGCACGCGCCGCCATATAAAATTAAGGTGCTTAATAAAAAAGACATGCCGCCACCTCCTTTCCCGCAATCCGCCCACCCCGGGGGCATCCCGGACCATCAAAATTCCCGCACCGAGGCCCATGGCCCGTCCGGAGACCGCCAGGAGTCGATGCGGCCTTTTCTTTGCCCGCCCGTCCTTTCGACATCGTGGCGGCGGATCGCCAAGCCTCCCTGCCCAGCCTCACCGGGCTGACCGTGCGCGACCACGCCTACAAAGTAAAGTAGCTAAACCATATTGTCAAGCCCAATACTGGGGGAATCCTGCGAAGCGCCCACTGCCGGCCCGCCTTCACTCCGCCCGCCGTATGGGGCGCAGAGGACAGGATGGCCGTCAGCGTGGTCGGGCCGGCGCCGGCGGCCCACCATGGCCGAAAATGGGCCATCCGTGGCACAACGTCCCAGGGCAAAGCCGGGGCTTGTTTCTGCAACCCATTTGAATCATAATCGAATATCCGTCGTCGCGGGCGTCTCTTCCTGGCATGTTTGTTGTAAAATCGTGGTCCGTGTCTGTCCCGCAGAAACCAGGAGCCCGCGATGAACATCCCCCCTCTGGCGTGCGGCCATACGCGACAGCCCTCTGCGGCACATGGCGAGGCCGACGCCGCGATCAACTCCGGGAAAGCCGACCGCCCCGGCGCGGTCGCGCAACGGCAATTCCAACCCGCGCCGAGCGTCCCCCTCCTGCTTTTTTCCTTCGACACCGGGTTGGACGTGGTGGGCATCAACGCGGCCCTGCGGGATCTCCTCGGGTATTCGCCGCAGGAGGCCGCGGCGGAGTCGGGATGGTTCCTCCGCCGCGTGCATCCCGATGACCGGGACAGGGTGCGGCAGGCCCTGGTGACGGCCCTGGCCGAAGGCGGGTCGTTCGTCGCGCAGTGCCGGTTGCTGCGCCGGGACGGCCCGGCGGTGCACGGCCTGCTCCAGGTCTTTGCCGTGGCCCGGGACGGGGGGCGGATCGCCGGCCTGGAGGGGGTCTTCGTCGACATCAGCGAACGGGTGCGCCTGGAGGCCCTGCTGGTCCAGAACGAAAAACTCAAGACCCTGGGGGTGATCTCCGCCGAACTGGTCCATGAGATACGCAATCCGCTCATGGCCGTGGCCGGGTTCGCCCGCCGGCTGCGGG
>Ga0067045_1002762_pt1 | contig 48290 bp, 41 predicted proteins | sample TerdegcTABiofilm_FD_59184 | JGI IMG/M metagenome (GOLD analysis project Ga0067045, IMG submission 59184) | Combined Assembly of (Gp0054472, Gp0054536) Wastewater bioreactor microbial communities from Singapore -Terephthalate degrading...
GCCATTAGGCTCGGATCGTCCCAACCCTACGCGTTTGCTCATATGATCAGCAGAAATACCTAATTGCATTAATCCGTGTTTGAGTAGATTCTTTGCAGCATTGTGGTCTCTATTGTGCAAAGCCCCGCAGTTAGGACATTGCCATATCCTAACACTTAAGTCTCTTACAGCCTCGTTTTTGTATCCGCATTTGCTGCATAGCTGTGATGATGGAAAGTTTGGTGAAAGTTGTACAAAGACTCTGTTATGCCGCTTCGCTTTGTATCCAAGCATGCTTATAAACTGCGACCAAGAAACGTCGAGAATGCTTTTGGCAAGTCGATTGTTTTGCACCATGTTTTTGATTCTCAAGTCCTCACAGATAACAACTTGGTTTTCGTTGATTATCTTTGAGGACTGTTTTTCTATAAAGTCCTTTCTGATGTTTGATATCCTTTGGTACAATTTAGCAAGCCTTACTCTGGCTTTTTCAAAACTCTTACTTCCTACGATCTTTCGTGATAGATTTCTCTGCAACTTCTTTAGCCTTCTTTCATATTTGAAAAGCACTTTTGGAGCCTCAACACAAGTACCGTTACTGTCGACGTAGAAGTCTTTAATTCCCAAGTCCAGTGCAACTACAAAGTTTGCTGGTACTGTATTTGTGCTTTGATAAACTGACTCGTTGTGTTCTACAGATAGAGATACGTAATATTCGCCACTTGGCAGCATCTTTACTGTTGCTGTTTTGATTCTCCCAACGAAGGTTCTGTGAATTCTTGCCTTCACCCAGCCAAGTTTTGGCAACTTTATCTTGCCCCAACAGCGGTTTTTGTTTGATTGTGCCGCAAGAATACCAAAATCGATTTCGATATTGTTGCCAGTGAAGTACGTTGTGTATGAGAACCTATGTGCTTTCTTTGTCTTAAAGTGCGGTTTTCCTCCCTGATGTTTAAAGAACCTTTTATACGCATTATCAAGGTTTATCAACGCATTCTCCAGTGCAAATTTGTCCACTTCTCTGAGCCACGGGTATTGCTGCTTTAAAATGTTATTCAGATGTTTTCGACATTCCGACTCGGTCGTTGAGAGTTTTTGTTCTTTGTACCTTTGCTCTCTCCAAGAAAGAAAATAGCTCCACACAAACCTTGTGCAGCCAAATGTCTTAGCAAGTTGTATTCTTTGCTTGCTGTTTGGATATATTCTGTATCTATACGTGGTGATCAACTTAACTTCGCCCCTAATTGACATACTATACATATACACTAACACACATCGTACACACTTAAATAAGCGCTTAGTGTTCTTAGCTAATGGTACAAAAACTTTTACTTATGTCTGAAGACACTAGAATGTCTTTACTTCTTCAATACTCCTGAATGTCACAGTTCTGTTCATAAGATAGGTAAAGAGTCAAAAAAGCGAGAATGCATGGGTCTTAAGAAAGGTTAATATCTGCGAACTTTACAGATTTCACAGTTAATGTTAAAATATAAGGAGAAGTTCTGGTGGGCTCGGGTGGACTCGAACCACCGACCGCCCGGTTATGAGCCGGGCGCTCTACCAGTTGAGCTACGAGCCCGCAACCAGAAAACATTATACATCCAGCCCTTGAGACTGTCAAGGGCTTCGGGGATGGTGATTACCTTGGAAGTCGACATCGTGAAACTCGACCCGGTCAAGAAACTACTCAAGCGTTACCCACGCATCTTAGTAATTAAAGCCGCTCTGATGATATTACAGTCTGGTCAAAAAGTCAGCACAGAGAACATCGAAAGGGCAATAAACGATATAATCGAAACAGGTGAGGAAAGCAGGGATTGATTCCCTGCTTTCTGGTTTTCGAAAGGAGGCAAGATTGTGCAAGAAAAATTACAGAAGATTCTGCATTATCTGAATTCAAAGGGGGTAAGGTACGCAGACATAAGGTATGAAGAACACCTTCAACAAGAGATTTTTGTTGAAAACGGCATTCTTAAAACACTGACTAACGGTTTCAACTGTGGAACGGGTGTGAAAGTCTTGTTTGAAAACGGTTGGGGTTTCGCAGCAACCGATGAGCGCGGTGAATCAACATTGGAAAAGATTGCAGATCGTGCGCTTGAAATCGCCCAGGCGTCCAACAAGCGCGCCAAGAAGGAAGTCAAGCTCGCTCAAGAACCAGCACACAGAGATAGTTTCAAATCTCCTTACCAGAAAGATCCATTCGAGATTTCAGAGAGTGAAAAGATCGAGATCTTGAAAAATGCAACTTTGAAAGCAAAGGAAGTTGAAGGCGTCGTACGCTCGACAGGTTCTATGCTCTTCAGAAAGATCAACAAGGTCTTTTTGAGCACTGAAGGCTCTGAGATCGAACAGCAGATAATAATCTCCGGCGCCGGGATAACCGCACAGGCAGTTTCAGAAGGAGGTTTTCAAACCAGATCTTACCCAGCAAGTTTTGGAGGAGATCATTCAACAAGAGGTTGGGAGTTCATCGAGGAGATGAAGTTAATCGAACACGCACCAAAGATAGCAAAAGAAGTCACTGAGCTTGTCAAAGCCTCGGAGATTGAGCCAGGAGAGTACGATATCATCATAAGTGGCAATCAGCTTGCCTTACAAGTGCACGAGTCTTGCGGACACCCTATAGAACTCGATAGAGTGATGGGCTCAGAGCTCAGTTTTGCCGGGGGAAGCTTTCTGACCTTGGACAAACTGAACAACCTCAAATATGGCAGTGAACATGTGACGATCACAGCAGATGCGACAATTCCCGGTGGCTTGGGTAGTTTTGGCTATGATGATGAAGGGGTAGAAGCACAGCGTTCGTACATCGTCAAAGATGGTCTTTTTGTGGGGTATTTGATGAACAGACAGACAGCTGCGGAACTCGGCTTGAGATCAAACGGTGCCGCACGAGCTGACAGCTGGTCACATCTTCCAATCATAAGGATGACAAACATAAATCTCCTGCCGGGTAAGTACACACTGGACGAACTGATATCTGGCATAGAATATGGTTTTCTGCTGGACACAAACAAGAGTTGGTCTATAGACGATCTGAGACTGAACTTTCAGTTTGCCACAGAGATCGCTTATGAAATCAAAGGTGGCAAGCTGACTGGAAAGATCTTCAAAAATCCTGTGTACTTCGATATAACTCCCAAATTCTGGGACAAATGTGACGGTGTTGCCAATCAAGAATTCTGGCATGTGTGGGGCGTACCAAACTGTGGCAAAGGACAACCGATGCAAGTCATGTACGTAGGACATGGTACATCACCGGCAAGATTCAGAGGGGTAAAGGTAGGTGTTAAGAGGTGAAGACTGAAAACTTCTACAGAAACCTATTCAGATTGATGAACGAACACTTCGTTGGTTTGAAATTTCTGAGCGTTGTCTCAAACACAGAAAGCGCACTAACAAGATTTGCCAACAACGAGATCCATCAAAATGTCTTTGAGAAAAAGAGTGTTATAAGTGTTTTAGCAACGAAGGACAACAAAGTGGCTGTCGCCACGAGTAATGATCTGTCAATCAATGGGTTGAAGGAAACGAGAAAAAAGCTCGAACAAATGTTGGAGAACTCAACGCCTCTGGATTACCAATTCAAACTTCCAGATGTCTCGATCGGCTATCCAGTTGAGAATATCTGCGATTCTGTGAAAAACGCCAAGGCTGAAGACAGAGCACAGGTTTTTGATAAGATCGTGAAGGCAGCGGGTGAAGAAGTTCAAGCCTTTGGTTACGTGAGCGATAACATAGCCGAAAATGCCGTCATCTCTTCGAATGGAATGTTTGTCTATCAGGCTTATTCGAGTGCAAGTTTCAACTTTGTCGCTCTTAGTAACTCTGGCAGTGGGTATGTTTCTTCAACGGCAAGAGGATATAAAGATCTCGATGTTGACAAAAAGATACAAAGAGCGATCGAATTCGCAAGAAAGTCGAGCAACCAAGTGGAAGTTGATCCAGGTTCATACACCGTAGTACTTGGTCCCGAAGCCGTCAGCGACCTGTTTTTCTATTTCTCATATGTCTGCACGAATGGTTACATGCACGAACTGAAGATGAGTCCATCGGTGAGATTTCTCGGGCAAAAGATAGGTCCAACAAATCTGAATGTTCATGACGATCCAACCAATGTCTTGCAAGTGCCACTCGTCTACGATATGTGTGGTAAGAAGAGAGAGAAAACTCCGTTGATAGAAAACGGCGTCTTCAAGAACATTCTATACTCACATGGTGCAGCACTCAGATTCGACAAAAAAGCCACAGGTCATACTTTCTCACTCGAAGATCTCGATTTTGCGATACCTGCAAACCTTGTCATAGAAGGTGGAGATACACCGATTGAAAAGATCATCTCCGAAGTAGATCGTGGCATTTACGTCAACAGATTTCATTACATGAACGTCGTCGATCCATATGAAGCGATGTTCACTGGAATGACCAGAGACGGCACATTTTTGATCGAAAAAGGTCAGCTTACAAGGGCACTTAAGAACATGAGATTCAACGTGAAGTTCTTTGAATTCACGCAGAACATCGAAGCGATCTCCAAGGAAGTCGAATCAACCAGCGGCGAGTATTTCCCCGCAGTGGCTCCTTTCATGAGAGTTAGGAACTTCAATTTCACCTCCAAAACTGCTTGAAAAATGGGCGACTCTCGTCGCCCATTTTCACTCTTTCGTTTCCCATTCTTTGAAATAGTTGGTTATTGGAAGTCTTCTGTCTTTACCAAAGGCTCGATGGGTTATCTTGGGACCTGGCGCCATTTGACGACGCTTGTACTCGCTGCTGGCAACCATCCAGGCAACCTTGCGAACTGCTGATTCATCATAGCCCATAGAGATGATCTCTGCGACACTTCTGTCTTCTTCTACATAAGCTTTCAGTATGACGTCGAGCAATTCGTACGGTGGAAGTTTGTCTTGGTCGGTTTGGTTTGGTCTGAGTTCGGCGCTCGGAGCTTTGGTGAAGACTCTGCGTGGTATGATCTCCCTTTTCGCTTTTTTGTTCACATACTCTGCCAGATCGTAGACAAGCGTCTTGTAAACGTCCTTTATAACTGCGAATCCACCAGCTGTATCACCATAAAGTGTACAGTAGCCTGTACTGCTTTCACTCTTGTTTCCTGTTGTCAGTACGAGCCAGCCAAACTTGTTCGAGAGCGACATCAAGACCATCCCGCGAATGCGTGCCTGCAGATTTTCTTCGGTCACATCGAAAGGAAGATCTTTGAAGACAGGCTTTAGAGAGTTCAAAAAGCTTTGGAAGAGATCGTTTATAGGTATGATCAGATATTTGATTTTCAGATTCTCAGCCAATATCTTCGCATCTTCGATGCTGTGATCTGTGGAATAGGGACCTGGCATCAAAACACCTGTTACGTGCTCTGGACCGAGTGCGTCCACTGCTATGCAACAGACAAGTGAACTGTCCATACCACCACTAAGACCTATAACCACGTCTGTCATTTTGTTTTTCCTCACATAATCACGCGTGCCCAAGACCAGAGCATGGTAAACCTCGGCTGCAGAGTCTAAGTGTTTTTCTGTACGCTGTTCAAGTGCAGGTTTTGATTCTTTCTTTACAAAAGGTATCTTCACAATCTGCACTTTTTCAAGAACCTCTCGATCGATTGCCAGCTTATCACGCCTTCGTCGAGGATCTCTTAGTCTAGATCTCTCCACATTTCCCAAATCGAGATCTGCAACTAAGAAATCTTCTTCGAACTGTTTTGCTCTGGCGATGACCTCACCTTGTTCGTTTAGAATCAAACTCGCACCATCGAAGACCAGCTCATCTTGACCTCCAACGAGATTCACGTATGCAACGACTGCCAAATTGTCATTTGCACGCACAGAGAGCATTCTCTCTCTCCAAGCGAGTTTCCCAGAGTGATACGGCGAGGAAGATATATTTATCAAGACCTGTGCATCTCCTGCCAAAGTCTCTAATCGAGCCGGTCCGCCGGGATACCAAATGTCTTCACAGATCGTTATGCCAAGGCGAATATCGTTCAAAAGAATTACCAGTGCCTTATCACCTTGCTGAAAATATCGAAATTCATCAAAGACTCCGTAGTTCGGCAGATAATTCTTGTGATAGACTGCACAAATCTTTCCATCGTGCAACACAGCTGCTGCGTTGTATGTATCACCTTCTTCATCCACGAAGCCAACCACCGCAACCAGCGATTCTGGCACATACTTTGCAACCTGATGCACCATCTGTTTGTTTTTGTCAACAAAATGGGGCTTAAAGACCAAGTCTTCGGGTGGATAACCAGTCAGTGCAAGCTCTGGAAAGGCAATGACATCAACATCCATCTTCTTTGCCATCTCGATCTTTTCAATGATCTTTCTTGCATTTCCTTCGATGTCACCAACGATGGTGTTGATCTGTGCAAGTCCTATTCTCAATTCATTCATCATCTCACCTCCGCCACCGTCTGGCTTGTGATCTTACAGCTGATCTAAAAACCATTCACAGAAATCGTCCAGTACCTGTAGTTGATCGTACAAATCGAGTATAGTGTATCGATCTCTGATCGTGTTAGAAATGAATATCACTTCTTTTAGAAATTTTCTGTCGTACTTCGATAGAAGTTCTTTGACACCCATACTCAACAACGAAGCTTCAAGTGAATAGCGGTAACTCAGATAGAGATCTTTCAAGAGATCTTTGATCCTTCCCAGATCGATATTTGCAGCTTTTTTCTTGCTCAGATACACAGATTCAAATTCATCTGCTATCTGTTCGTTGAAAAAATCAACTAAGATCTTTCTTCTTTCTTGCGGTGACGGTGAACCTTTCGCAAAGTGAATATCTTCGAAGAGCGCATCGTATGCCTTCAGAGAGACATAAGTTCCTACAGCAACCTGCAAGCCATGAAACAGTGGAATCTCTCCTCTGATCTCTTGGTACATTTCAAGAACATGCGAGATTAGATGTTCAGCACCCGAAGCCGGTCTTGAGTTTCCAATTATCGTTATGTTCAGTCCAGAGATCAACTGAGCTCTCATCAGTTCAAGGACACTCGATCTGTCTCTGTGAAGGATCTGTTTTGTGCTTGTGAGAACCTTCTTCAGAGAGTCTTTAAGATCATCCCAGACGAAATCACAGATCTGCTCACCCGTTAGGTAGTTTGCCAGAACCCAATCGAGTCTTGCTGTAACCTTTGACGATATATCTCCGATCCCCGCCCTCAGAAGATCGATTGGACAGTTCACAATGACATCAGGATCTATCAAAATCTTTCTGGGCACCTTTGCCGGCAAAGTTTTCTTAACACCGTCAACGATTAATGGAGCCACAGAAGAACTGTAGGCATCAACCGATGGTGCTGTTGGAAAACAAGAGAAGTCCTTCGCTGAAAGCACCGAGCAGTACCTCACGATATCTGTCAGACTACCAGAACCAACCGACACCAATTCTTTGTACTCTTTATCTGCCAGCAAATCCAAGAGCATCTTCACATTCTCCATAGTTGCCAGAACTCTCTGAGAGCCTTGAGCCACCACAGTTTTCTGGGAAGGTATCTTGGGGATAGAAACAGTGTTCTGATCGACAACAAAAAGTGCATTTTGAAACATTTCTGCAAGTCTTTCTGAAAGACTTTGAGCACACACTATTTCAATTTCTGGCACTCTGTGAGTCTTACCACAACTGCACTCAATCGTTTTACCTAAGAATTCTATCAATCTCATCACCTGTGTTTCATTATACAACCGCAATTGTTTCGTTTTGGATAAGAACATCGTGTGACTAACGAACGGGTGATATTATATAGACATCTAACAGTTAGACGTAAAAGAACAGGGGGTTTCAAATGAATGAAGATCTCCTTTTCAAGAGGTTTTTTATCATTCAAAGACTTCATTTTCGAATCTTACAGGAGGAACTTGAGCACAGAGAGATTCATCCTGGTCAACCGCCGATGCTCATGCTCGTTGGAAGACATGAAGGTATCAATCAGAAAGAAATCGCAACTAAACTGAACATCAGACCAGCAACCGTCGCAATAATGCTCAGAAGAATGGAGAAGGCAGGTTTAATAACAAGAAGGCAAGACGAAAGCGACAAGCGCTTGCAGCGTGTTTACCTGAGTGAAAAAGGCAAAGATGTGTGTGAGATTCTCAAAAGGGAAACCAATCGTGTTGAGCAGATTGCGACAGATGGGCTGTCGGAAAGTGAAAAAGAACAGCTCAAGAACTTGTTAGATCGTGTGATCGATAACCTCAAGAGCCATACGAAGGGGTGGTGTCATGAATAAGATCTTCAAGTATCTCAAACCCTACGCTTGGTTGGTAGTCATAACTGTAGCATTCGTGATAGTTGATTCTTATGTGACTTTGTATCTACCAGATCTGATGTCTCAGATCGTTGACAAAGGTATAACAAAGGGCAATGTGGACTACATCTGGCAGATTGGCGGAAAGATGTTACTCGTATCTGCCATAGAGGTCCTGGCAATTATCTTGATGAGTTACACCTCTGCAAGATCTGCGATGGCTGCCGGTAGAGATTTGAGAAACGACTTGTTCAAGAAGATAGAAAGTTTTTCACTTGAAGAAATAGACAAATTCAGTACGGCTTCTTTGATCACAAGAACTACGAACGACATAACCCAGATACAACAAGCACTGGTCATGATACAAAGAATGGTCATAAGAGCGCCAATCGTTGCTGTTGGCAGTATAATCATGGCTCTGTCAAAGGATGCAAAGCTCACAATGATCTTGCTTGTGACTGTACCCATTGCACTGGTCGCGATGTACTTCATCTTCAGCAAGACTATGCCGCTTTTCAAAAGCATGCAGAAAAAGATAGATAGGTTGAATCTTGTCTTGAGAGAAAGAGTCACGGGAATAAGAGTCATAAGAGCATTTAACAAGGAAGATCAAGAAAAAGAAAGATTTGAACAGGCAAACGCCGATCTCACTCAAACTGCTCTGAGGGTGAACAGAATAGGTGCAATAATCTTTCCGATCATGATGATCGTGATGAACTTCACAGTTATCGCACTGATATGGCTTGGGGCTAAGCAGATAGATCTTGGAAAGTTGCAAGTTGGCTCTATGATGGCAGTAATGCAGTACGTGATGCAGATTCTATTTTCCTTTGTGATGATCTCTATGATCTTCGTCTTCCTGCCGCGAGCTTCTGTTTCTGCACAGAGAGTTATCGAAGTTTTGAAAACTCAGCCAAAGATCCGCCAGCCAGAAACTCCAGTTGTCCCGGCTGAAGAAGGGCTCATAGAATTTGAGAACGTAACTTTTCACTACCCTGGAGCAAAGGAAGCCGCTTTGGAGAACATCAGCTTCAGGGCAGAACCTGGGAAAGTAACAGCCATCATCGGGAGCACTGGCTCTGGAAAGACGACAATCTTGAATTTGATAATGAGGTTTTACGACGTCACAGATGGCAGTGTGAAGATAGACGGTGTAGATGTGAGGCAGATCGATCTTGAAAAACTCAGAAGCATGATAGGTTACGCACCACAGAAAGCGATAATCTTCTCTGGAACGATAGCAGACAACATTAGATTTGGGAGAAATGAACTGACAAATGAAGACATATACAATGCGGCTGAGATAGCCCAAGTTAATGAATTTGCCCAAAGGATGCCAAACGGCTTGAACACAGCTGTTGCACAGGGCGGAACCAATCTCTCGGGTGGACAAAAGCAAAGAATCTCCATTGCTCGCGCGATTGTTGGTAAGCCGAGAATATACCTGTTCGATGACACCTTCTCTGCCCTTGATTTTAGGACAGACGCTCGTGTGAGAACAAGACTTCTCAAGGAAACAAAAGACTCAACGGTGATCATCGTTGCACAAAGAGTTGCGACGATCATGCATGCAGACCAAATTATCGTCTTGAAAGACGGCAAGGTACAGGGCGTTGGAACACACAGAGAACTCATGGAAAAAAATGAAGTTTACCGAGAAATAGTTTTATCGCAGATTTCAGAGGAAGAAGCAGTCGGAGGTGAGCTCAATGGCAGATGAAAAAAGACAGACACCACAGTTCAGACCTATGCCAGACAGAGGACCTGTTCCTGGAGGACCACCGCTCACAAGACCAGCAGAAAAGGCTAAAGACTTTAAAGGTACTCTCAAAAGACTTGTGACATATCTAAGACCGTATCTCATCGCCATCATCATCGTGCTTGCCATCACTGTGACTGCAACGATTTTGACGATCTTTGCTCCAAAGATCCTTGGTAGAGCAACGACAGAGATCTTTCGTGGAATAATGGCAAAGCTCTTTCATCTACCAAACGCGGGAATCAATTTCTCTTACGTTGCGAAGATTTTGGTCCAAGTCAGCATTCTGTACATTGTGAGTGCTCTGTTAAACTACATCCAGCAGTACATCATGGCCGGTGTCTCGCAGAAGATCGTGATGAAGATGAGAAAGGACGTGTCTGAAAAGCTGGCGAGGTTGCCTTTGAGATTTTACGATTCAAAAACGCACGGAGAGATCCTCAGCCGCGTGATAAACGACGTCGACCTAATAAGCAATACACTCCAACAAAGTTTGGTCCAATTTGTTTCAGGAATCATTTCAATAGTTGGTGTCACCATCATGATGCTCACAATAAGTCCTCTTTTGACAGGTGTAACGGTTCTAACCTTACCTTTGAGTATCGCAGCCACTGTTTTGATTGCAAAATACTCTCAGAGATATTTTGCAAGACAGCAAAAGTACCTGGGGGAACTGAGTGGTCACACCGAAGAAGTCTATGCAGGTCACGTTATTGTCAAAGCCTTCCAGAAAGAAAAAGAGTCTATCGAGAAATTTGAAAAGATAAACAACCAGCTGTACGATGCGAGCCACAAAGCACAGTTCCTTTCTGGTATGATCATGCCATTGATGAGATTCATAGGTAACCTTGGGTATGTGATCGTCTCTGTAGTAGGTGGAATTCTCGTCACCAAGAGAGCTATAACAATAGGAGATGTCCAAGCTTTCATACAGTACTCTCAGCAGTTCACACAGCCAATCGTTCAGATATCCAACATAGCCAATTTGATACAATCAACTGTCGCCGCAGCAGAGAGAATCTTTGAGATACTCGATGAACCAGAAGAAGAACCAGAGAAGAAAGATGCCATCAAGGTGGAAAAGGTGAAAGGTAATATCAACTTTGAGAAGGTCTATTTCAGTTATCTTCCAGAAAAGCCTTTGATAGAAGATCTAAATATCGAAGTGAAGAGTGGACAAAGAATAGCTATAGTTGGACCAACCGGCGCAGGTAAAACTACACTGGTGAATCTGTTGATGAGATTTTACGAAATACAGAAAGGCAGCATTAAGCTCGATGGTATTGACATAAGAGATATTCAAAAGAACAACCTCAGAAGATGTTTTGGTATGGTTCTACAAGATACTTGGTTGTTCAACGGCACGATTAAAGAAAACATCGCATACGGCAAAGAAAATGCTACCTTTGAAGAGATCGTGCACGCCTCAAAGATGGCACAAGCCCATCACTTCATCATGGCTCTGCCAGATGGATATGAAACAGTCATAAATGAAGAGGCAACAAATATATCTTACGGTGAGAAACAGCTCATAACAATCGCAAGGGCATTCTTAGCCAACCCAGATATCTTGATACTCGATGAAGCCACAAGCAACGTCGACACACTCACAGAGATCTACATTCAAAAGGCTATGGATGAACTCATGAAAGACAGAACAAGCTTCATCATTGCTCATAGACTGTCGACGATCAGAAATGCCGACTTAATATTGGTGATGAACGAAGGCAAGATAATAGAAAAGGGCAAGCACAAAGAATTACTCGACAAAAATGGCTTCTACGCGCAGCTGTACAAAAGCCAGTTTTTGGGTGCATTGGTGGATGTGTGAAAACAGATCTGAACTCTGAGGGGATCAATTGTGTTAGTAACTTTGACTTGTTTTGTGATCTTCATAAGCTTTCTAACATTTGAAGCAATGTACGCGCATTTTATGAGAAGTCGTATAAAACTGAGAATAGCTGTGACGGGTGTGCGCGGTAAATCGAGCGTTACGCGCCTCATAACCTTTGTTTTGAAGCAAAACGGGATGAAGGTTTTGGGCAAAGTGACCGGTTCAAGAGCCGTTCTCATATACCCTAACGGTGAAGAAAAGAGCATCGAGAGAAGAGGAAAACCCTCAGTCACAGAGCAGGTCAGAGTGTTGTTAAAAACTGCTAAAAGAGAAGGTGTTGATGGTCTTGTCTGTGAAACAATGAGTGTAAGTCCCGAGATCCTTCGCTGTGAGATTCAAAATATTCTGAAACCACACATCATAGTAATAACCCGCCTTTCTGTAGATCATGTGCAAGAACTTGGAAGTACAATCGATCAAGTCAAGAAAAACATCATTTCGGTGTGCAATCCAAAATCAACGGTTATAACCCTAAAGGGAAACCTCGATGATCTATCAGTAGAGACACTTAAGAAGAAATGTAAAGTGATCGAGGTAGAAACGCGAAATGATGCTCCCAAACCTGTCGATTACATAGAGTTCGATGAGAATTTGGCTTTGGCGCGGGCAGTTGGTGAGTTCTTGGGACTGAAGGAAATAACAAAAGACATCTTGGAGAAAGCGTCGGGTGATATAGGAGCGCTCAGGTGTTGGAAACTCGAAAACGATGTGGTCTTCGTAAATGGTTTTGCAGCAAACGATCCAGATTCTACGATTAGAGTCTTTGAAATGGCAAGGGGATTCTTAGCGCGGAATGGGTTGTCAAGTGGGAGGTTCATAGGAATTTTGAATCTGAGGGCTGATAGAGTTGACAGAACACTTCAGTGGCTAAAACAAATCAAGATATGGTTCCCTTTTGAGAAGCTTTATGTTACAGGACCAGACAACGCCTTATTTGTGAGAAGAGCTAAGGATTCAAGATGCGTACCAATCAGGGCGGAAGACATATTGGATGAAATTGAAAGACTGGAACCACAAACAGTGGTCTTCGGATTTGGTAATATTGCAGGTGTAGGACTGAGGTTGATCGATCAACTACAGGAGAATGAAAGATGCTTGAAACTGCAACCATAGGTATCCTAATCTCGGCTTTTTTTGTTGAGTTTACTGGTTTTTACCCGGGCGGTATAGTCGTACCAGTCTGGCTTTCATTCTATGTGGATCAACCTCTTAGAATCCTGTGTACAGTACTGCTCTCATTAGCTTGTCTCCTCGTCTACAAGATACTACGCAGATACTTCTTTTTGTACTCAAGAAGGCGCTTCATAGTGATGTTAATTCTATCCGTCGTCTTCACATCACTCTTCAGAAAGTTCAGCCTCTCAGTAGATTTCCAACCAATTGAAGTGCAGACTGTCGGTTGGATTGTACCAGGACTCCTTGCAAATACCATGGAGCGTCAGGGTATTTTGATCACATTGATCTCCATGATTGCTGTGTCTTTGACCATAAGATTGGTGGCTGTCTTGATACTATGAAAAGAGCGATCGTGTGGTTCATCGTTTCTGTGATTGCCTACACATTTTGGTTGTTCATGCCGCATGGGTTATATCCTTACACAGACCAACTTTACGAAGCTTCGTTGACTATGGAAAGAAGCATAAATGTGATAAGTCAAAAAAGATCGAACAGAATTAACCCCAGTTTTGACCCCAACACAACAGGCTTGATAGGTGATGAACTCACAGAGCTAACAACGACAGCCGGTGATCTCGAATCTAAGAGGAGCACAACAAATCCCGATATGGCAGCTCTAATTTGTCATTTGCTGATTCGAATTGGTGTGAAAAGAGAAGACTGTGTAGCAATCGGTGCATCAGGTTCCTTTCCTGGTTTAATAGTAGCCACCATGAGTGCTTGCAAGGCAATAGGAGCAAAACCTTTGGTAATCTGCTCAATAGGAGCATCGCAGTGGGGTGCGAATCAGATTGACTTTACCGTTCTCGACCTCTTCAAATGGCTGACAGAGACCGGGTTCGAAAAACCACTTTTATTTTCTTATGGAGGTTCAGACAACAAAGCAGCTGATTTCCCTGAAGATATTCGAAACGAACTGAGACACAGAGCCAAAGAGTATGGGTTCGTACTGTACGAAGGAGTGACATTCCAAGATGATCTCGAAAACTTTTATCAGAGTTATCTGAGTAACTGTGACAAACGAATTGCTGCCTTTGTGAACATCGGAGGCAGTCTGATCAACATAGGTAGGTCCACCGATGCAGCTATGCAAACCGGTTTAATAAAAAACGTAGAGATCTTAGATCCTGAATCGATGATGGGTTTGATGGCTCAGAACAAGGTACCTGTTTTGAGTTTGCTGAACATGAGAAAACTAACCACAAAATACGGTCTGCCATGGGATCCCATACCTTTGCCAAGAGCTTCAGAGGAAAGATGCAAACGCCTTGCAAAACGATTTGCAGCAGCAGAGTGAATTCACTCGAGACCAGTTAACAGTATTGAGTCGTCGGGATTATACGCATTAAAGGTATCGATTATCATCTGAATGGTCTTCAAATGTCTCCACACCCTAAGTTTCAGAGGCAGTCCATTTTCGTCATAGGGAACGTTGAGCCTGCCAGCTTTCGCGGCTTTTAAGTAGAATTTGTCAAGACCAGTCACAACCAGTCTTTCGTCAGTCCTTCCTCTGAGCCTTCCTTGCGATGGATTTGCAACCTCCAGCAGAAACGCGAGTGTCTCAGAATTGTCTCCCCACTCTCTGTGCGACAGACCGCGAAACTCCTTAGGAGATCTTTCTACACCTATGTCAATTCCCTCAAGTTCAAGCATCATAGCTGCCTCGACTGCGATATCAATCGCTCTGTCATGAGCAACAATAGCGTTTACTGTAGTATATTCAGGTGCTGCTTCATGTAAATCAATCGATAGTTCGGGGTTCTCTGTTCTTATGACCTGCATGATGGCGTAAGCAATTTTCTCTGTCAGTGTTCCTCTGGGGTTCCCTGGATACGCTCTGTTCAAATTACGTTGTTCGGACCCACTGAGAGCCTGTCCAGTAACTGTTCTGTAAAGCCTTGGATCTGGCCATTGATCAATTGGGTTGGTCAGCCTTGAACCTATGCCAATCGTCATTTCTCTGCCATTCCAGAGGAATCTAATCATTCTTGGAGTAGCTTCTAAGGGCTGTGTGTGTGAAAAAGCACTTGTATTTGCCCTTGGTATGACAATGAGTTTCCCCTTCGTCAAAGTAAAATTCTCTACAATAATTCGAGCTGTTGCGTAACCAGCCGGTTCATTTGGATGAGTCCCACCAACAATTAAAGCGCAACCACCTTGTTGTTTTCCTTCAAGTACATAAACCTCGGTATCACCAAATGTTCCACGAAGTTCTGAAAAGTAATCGCTCAACTTCTTGATCTGGGTAACCCCTGGTCCGGGGTTTATACTTTCGAGCCTGCGTTGAGAGTTGAAGGGCTTAAGAGAAGTAACTACCATGAATACAGTTATCGCAGAAAAAAGAAGCACTTTCATGATCCTCATTTCAACTTCATCTCACTTTATCAGAAATATTCTCAAAATCCACGGCGCAAGAACCATAGCGGCCATTAGCCAATTCCAGCTGTGTGGTTTCTTGAAAACCAAACTGATTAAGATGTAAGAAAAATAGACGAGTATCGCTATATAGATGTAAGTGATCAATACATCACCTCTTCTCGATCTTCAAATCAAGAACAGTGCAAATACCAAATATCAGACCAATGACTACAAAAAACCACAAGGGATTGCTGAAAAGTTTAGCGAACTCTACAGAAAAGATCACATTAGTAACCGATACAACCCCAATGATTATGAGAAATGGTATGGACCTCTTGAAAATTTGAAAGTAGGAATCTATACCAACAACCTGTGCGCTAACAGTACTCGCCAATGCCGTTGGAGGTAACATATCTCCAAGTCCTGATAAGAGAGATATCGCAGATGCTATCAGCACGTCATTCCCTCCACGAAATGCCAAAAGAAACGGCACCCCTAAGACAGATGCAGCTCCGTAAGAAGATATCGCACCAAAGGCTGGTACACCAATCCCAACGGTCAGGAATAAAACGCTGTACGGGAAAAAGAGCATCTTTGCAACTATAAATCCTCTAACACCGCTGAGTGTCATAACTTGAATCAGCATGCCTACACCAACGAGTATCGACAAGATCGGTAAAGATTGTTCCATGGCATTCAACGAAATTTCAATAAAATTGATTCTCTTCCGACTACAAAAGACAGCTGATACCGCACTCAAAAAGAAGATGAGTACCAAGCCCAACTGTATTACCCCGATTCCATCAAGAATGGAGAGAACAACGAAGATCAGCAAAGGAATGTACAGAATAATATCTTCGATCGAGAATACTGCCTTCTGCTCAAGTCCTGGTTTTTTAATCCCTTTGCCAGCGATCACCAAAGCTGATAAGAGTGCAATTGGAACTGTTAACCAAAGCAGTGGATAGGTGAAACCAACATATGGCATGTCTACTCCTTCACAGATCACCATAGCTTGGATGTTCACAGGTGGCGCTATCATACCGAGCACAGACGATATCGCGATCAACGTTCCCGATTTCTTGTTGTCCAAACCTATAGCTTTGAAAACTGGAAAGGCTACAGCACCCGTTGTGAGTACAGACGCTGATGAAGAACCTGTTATCATCCCACCGCTCATAACGAGGAGTGTAGACAATAGCAGAAGAAGCCTTGGCTTTGAAGAGAATTTGCACGTCAAAAAACTTGCAAGGTGATTCAGCAAACCAGATTTTTCTATCGCAACAATGAAAATCATTGCTGATAGTACTGTTAACACGGCATCAAAGTATCCGAATGCACCATCGATCAAGATGCAGGCATCAAATCTTCTTTCAACTATGAACAAAACAGTTGCTGAAATTATAAAAAACGAAACACCTCGTTGAACCTTAAGGAATGTCAAAATCAAGAAACCAGTTACTATTATCACAAAAAGGACGATCTCCAACTTTAAGTCCCTCTCCTCAGATTCAGTTGTAGATCATGAAAAACTTTTGGGCACTCTCAAATGATTTTTGTTCTGGAATCCCTTCAAAGACGATACTTCGATGTATGAAGTCGTTCAAGTATTCACACAATTTCACAAATGTTCTGAGATGTGTGTAAACCCTCTTCCACAAAGGAAATTGACCGTGATCGAGAGTGTAAACAGACCTGGAACCTTGGTCTTGAGATGGATTTGGCGTTTCTATCAAGAAAGCAAGTGCATTCGTGTGATCCCCAAATTCTCTGTGACTTAACCCTCTGAACTCTTCGCTTGATTGTTCGAGTTTCATATAAACACCTTCAAATTCGAGATCTAGAACTGCCATTGCTCCCATGTCCAGGTTTTTTGGGTTGCATATAATCATATTTGCTAATCTTGAAGAGGTCCCAGCTTCGTGAAGATCAACTACCATATCTATCTTTTCTTTTCGCACAAGTTCGAATAAAGCGAAACTTATCTGTTCCGTCAGAGTTCCATCTGCTCTACCAGGATGAACTCTATCCAAATTTCTTGACTCGTATCCGGGAAACTGTAAACCAGAAAGATGTGTGTAAGTTGCTGGATCAGAGGGTTGATGGTATGGGTTCGTCCTTCTTGAACCAACAACGACACTCCTTGGACCGCTTGATGTCACAAAATTTATATAACTGGGAGGAATCACAGTTTCTTCGCGCTGATCATAAGAAACAGTTCCCCAAGTAGCGGCACTGTTGTTTGCCCAAGGAATAACGAATAACCTACCCTTCTTCACGGTGACTCTTTCAATGAAAATCAACGAAGTGAATATGCCAGCAATCTCGTTCGTATGTGTGCCAGAGAGCAAAAGCACATTCGCTCCAGGTTCTTCACCCTCAAGCACGTAAACTCTGGTGTCACCCCAACTGTTTTTCAAAGGTAGGTGATAATCACTCAACCATTTTATCTGAGTAACACCATAACCGGGTCGTACATCGTGAAAAAGCGGAGCCGCGATGCAGAGCACCGCGGCAACTGTTACAAAAATTATGGTCAGCACTCTTCTGAACATCATTGATCACCAACTTCAAAATACTGTTCCAGAACACTTTGAACGGCACTTGTGCTGTCAACAACGATCAGTTTTTTCTGCTGGCTTTCACACAGGTTTGTGAAGAAACTATCTTCATTCCCCGCTTTTGTGACGATCACAAGATCAGCAAACGGTACAACCAATTCGTTCAACTGATCACTCGTCTTTCCACGCCTTGATTGACCCTCTATGTGCGCAACCACGATCTTTATTCCCATTTCCTTGGCTTTGTTCAGAAGCTCTGTAACTCTCTGAGTTTCTTGCTGAATGTCTATGCCGGCTGCTCCAAGCCCTTTTGAACTCGCTCCGACAACTATTATGATTGACTTAAAACCTCCACTTAACAAATCCACTCTGGCAAGTGGATCAAGGGTAAACTGAAGTTTGGCTCTCGTTGCCAGAACTTTCATCATCGTAACACCTGCGCTCTGGCCTGCGGAGGTTATGAGCACAGGTTGTTGAAAGGCCAGCTGTTGAGCAAAAACTGTACAAAGAATAAACAGAGTACCCAACATTGAAAGATACTTTCTCACAGATATCGCCTCACTTTTCTGGTATCGCTGCTGCACCCTGTCTCCTGAATGATCCAACGCCTACGTAAGTGCCATCTTCTTGTTTGTAAACGCAATTGGGTCCTCCAAAGAAAAGATCCAGCTCAGGGTACAACTCGAGTTTATACCCATAGTATTTCTCAAGGATCTTAATCGTTTCCTCAGGAAATCCGCCTTCGATCTTTAGATCTGTGTAAGTATCATAGGAACAGAACTTCGGAAGTTTCATCGCTTGATCGATTGAGTATCCAAAATCAATCACATTCACTATCAATTGAGACAACGTGGATAGAATTCTCGATGCTCCCGGAGTGCCAACAATCATTAAAAGATCATCATCCGGTGTCAAAACAACAGTAGGTGCTATTGTTGTGCGCGGTCTTCTGCCCGGGGCAAGTGCGTTTGGACCAGAGGTCGAGAAGTTCGCCATCTCGTTGTTCAGAATAATCCCTGTCCCAGGAACAACATTGCCAGATCCAAAGAAAGAGCTGAGTGTCTGAGTGAAAGCAACGGCATTTCCCCATTTGTCGACTACGCTGGCATGAGTTGTTGATGGACTCTCGACTTTTGTTTTTTCTCCAAGATCTTCTAATATCTTTTCGAAAAAGCTCTTGCCATCGAGGTACTTGAAAGGATCTCCAGCCAGTTTCTGACGCTCAGCAGCATTACTGGATCTTGCAATTGCCTTTGAAAGAGGTATCATTTCGAATCTGCTCTTTGCATATTCCTTGCTGATCAGGGCTTCAACAGGAACGTTAGGGTCATCACCACAATAAACTCTCATGTCGATGGTGGCAAGATAGAGAGCCTCCGAAAGTAAATGAATATAGAGTGGATCATCCCACGAAAGATCAGAGATGTTAAATCTTTCGAGTATGTTGAGTATTTCCACCAGAGTAGTACCTCCAACAGGTTGTGGTGCGGTGATTATTTTGTAACCTCTGTATGTCCCAACGACTGGATCTTTGACGATAGCATGATATTTTTCGAGATCCTCTTTAGTAATCGCGCCTCCGTTTTCTTGCATGAACTTAACTATTTTGTCGGCTATTTCTCCACGATAGAAAGCATCTCTTCCTTTTTCAGCGATGAGTTCAAGTGTCTCTGCTAAAACAGGATTTTTGAAGACATCACCCGGTTCATACAAAAGGTCATCTTTTAGATAGATCTTGGCACCTTCACCAGGGTCTTTAAGAAGTTTTTCATAATTGTCGGACAGAACACCGACATAAGTTTCGTTGAGAACGAAACCTTCTCTTGCCAACCTGATCGCCGGTTCCATAACCTCTTTGAGACTCATCGTTCCCCACTCTGACAACGCCATAATCAAACCATCAACTACTCCTGGAACGCACACTGAAAGGGGACCCGAGCTGTAGTTGCTCGGAGATTTTGTATACTTGGAAAGGTCTATTGGAGCGGCAGATTTGTAATCGATGGCTACACTCTTGCCATCAACCATGTGGATGATCATCACACCTTCTCCACCAAGACCACTTGCATACGGTTCTACAACACCTAACGCAAAGGCTACTGCCACTGCAGCATCCACTGCATTACCACCTTTTTCCAAAATCTCTGCCCCCGCTGCAGCAGCATATGGGTTTGCTGCCGCAACCATGCCGTTCTTCGACATCATGACTTGACCTGTGGAAACCGCTAAGAGAGTTACACTGAGTAAGACCAGAAAAAGCAATGGAATGAGCCTTTTCATCACCTTCGCCTCCCCATCGATAGAGATTTTGTACTTACATTATATCATCTCCTCTTATATAGGAAAAACTAATATCGAGCCTGTTACTTAACTGACGTTGCATTGAATTTACTTTTCAGCAAAATGCACGCATACATTCAGTGATAACCTCTTAAATCAAGAACCCGGAGGTGTTCGGATGTTTATTCAGTGTGGAGTAAAATTGCATTTGCTTGAGATTACATACACTGTAGGTGTTTTACAAAGGGGCTTGAAAAAGCCCCTTTTATTTTGTCTGGTCGGGATATCTTTTTTGAAAACGAAGGGGCGTTAAGCCCCTTTTATTTTGTCATAGAAGGAGGCGAGGGTTGTGCGGCACATTCTTGACATCAAAGATCTTTCGAAAGAAGAGATCGAATGGATAATCAAAAGAGCACTTCAGCTGAAGGTGCAGAAGAAGATTCAAAGAACACTCGATGAAAAGTATGTACTCACAGCGTTTTTTGAGCCATCAACTCGTACGAAGATTTCTTTCCAAAAGGCAGCCATGACACTCGGTGCAGCTGTTATCGATTTTACCCCCGAGAGTTCTTCTCTTCAAAAAGGCGAAACAGATCTTGACACGATTCTCACTTTAGATGCGATGGAATTTGACGCCTTTGTCATAAGAATCAGACGAAATAATGCTCCAGCCGAATTTTCGAAGTATCTAAAGGTCCCTGTCATAAACGCTGGCGATGGAACAAACGAACATCCAACTCAAGCACTGCTCGACGCGGTGACGATCTACGAATCTTTCGGAACTTTGAAACTGAACGTGGCTGTAGTAGGTGATATCAACCACTCAAGAGTTGCTCGCTCTTTGACAGAACTATTGAACAAATTCGACGCAACGGTGAGATTCTGCGGTCCAAAGGACTTTGTTCCAACCAATTTTGATGGTGTTGAGCTTATCACAAACGATCTGAAAGAAGCCATAGAGGATGCCGATGTAATCTATGCACTGAGAGTACAAAAAGAAAGGCTTGAAAAGAGCTACGAGAATATAGACGAGTTCTTCACAAAGATGCAGATAAACAGCAACACAATGAAGATGGCTCCCAGGCACGCCGTTTTGATGCACCCAGGACCATTCAACAGAAACATAGAAGTATCAGACGAGATAGTCTACTCTGAAAGATCAAAGATCTTAGAACAGGTAAAGAACGGTCTTTACTCAAGAATGGCTGTGCTTGAGCTTGCTATGGGAGTGTCAAACCTTGAGAGTGTACAATCCAGACAACTCACGATGGCAAGACTTTGAGATCGATACACCACAAAATCCAGCTGGATTGGTGGCATGTCCACCCTTCTTCGATATGCACACCCACGTGCGCCTGAATGGACAAGAAGACTATGAATCACTTCAAAGGGCAGCCATCAAAGGTGGGTATGGTGCAGCGCTGATTCAACCAAACACAAATCCACGGTTGTCTACAAAGACTGTTTTAAACAGGCACATTGAACTTGCACAAAACGCTGTTGTCGATTTTTACTGGACATGCTCGCTCTTTGGTGAGTTGCAACCAGACAACGAAAGAGTTCTGTGCTATTCAAACGACGGAATAGAGTACGATACTCTTGATATTCTCAACGCATTCAGATCTAAAGAACCACACCTTGTCTTAGATCACAGCCAGCTTTACGAGGTAGACGGCATCTTCTACGAAGGAACTGAAAAGGATCTTTCGAAACGTCCACTTTCCAGTGAAGCGATCTCGATCTACAGAAATGTCTTGCTTGGGCTTGAATGTGGCTTTGAAAGATTTCACATTCAACATGTGAGCACAAAACTCTCGCTGCAAACCATAGATATCTTGCGAAAGTACGCCAAAGTGAGCTGCGAAGTTACACCGCATCATTTATTCTTCTCGATGAAAGATATTAAAGATACCAACTTCAAGATAAATCCACCTCTGGGCAGTGAAGAAGACAGAAAGAGCTTGCTCATGGGTGTGAAAAAAGACATCGTGGACGTTCTTGCGACCGATCATGCGCCACACGATGAAAAAGCAAGTGATTTTGAAAGAGCACCGTACGGAACAAGCGGCATAGAGATAGCCTTCAGCGCTTTTTACACAACTTTGGGAGATTTTGAAAAGACCGTCGAAAAGATGACGATCTCTCCAAGAAAAATACTTGGGCTGAAAACAACCTTTGACTTTGATAACCTAACGGTGATCGATCCAGAGGCTGAATTCGTAGTTGATTCTAAAAACTTTGTGAGCAAGGGAAAGAATTGCGTCTTCGATGGCATAAAACTCAAAGGAAAGATCGTTGGTGTGAAACTGAAAGGAAGGTGGGTGTATTGGGATGGAGAATTTCTCTTTGACAAGAAAGAATCTTTTGAAGATTGACACCGACAACTATTTGATTACCTTCAATGAGAAGATCGACTTTGAGCCAACACAGTTCATAATGATCGAAACACAATCGACTGTGAGAAAACCATTTGCTTTGGGCAGATGGCAGGAAGACCTCGCCATAGGTATTCAAGTTATCGGAGAGGGCACAGCTTACATAGTACAACAAAGAGAACTCAAAGCCCATGGTCCACTGGGAAAGGGCTTTGTTGCACCCTCTTCCAACGGTGCGATGATAGCCACTGTGGCTTGCCTTCCGATGGCGGTGAGCGTAAACAAAAGATATTCATGCGATGTATTCATAGCGAGCTCAAGAAAGATCGATTTTGAAGTGCCTTTCGAAACGATCATCGGTGATGAAGACTTTGTCGAAACTTTGAAGAAGATGAAAGGTTATGATTGGTATTTAATAGTGGGCTCTGATCAAATGGAAAGGATTGCCTATAAACTATTGCACGAAAAAGGGCAGGTCTATCTGTCATTGAATGAATACATGGCTTGCGGCATTGGTGCGTGCAGAGGTTGTGCTGTGAAGACCAAGGAAGGCGTCAAACACCTTTGCACAGACGGACCAGTTCTCAGAGGTGATTTGCTGTGAAACTGAATCCTCCTTTGGTGATTGCATCTGGTGTAGGCGGTATGGGTGAGTACCTACAGTTGATAGATGCAAAGTATATAGGTGCTTACACACTCAAGACGATCACATTACACCCAAAAGAAGGCAACCCACCACCGAGACTTTTTGCAACCAACAATTATCTGATAAACAACATCGGTCTTGAAAACATTGGCATAGAGGCATTCACGAAAAAGATAGCCGACGGTGAGTTTGAAGAACTCTTTGCAAAGACAAAGGTCATTGCAAGTCTTGGAGGAGATGATTTAGAACAATACTTACTGGTGGCGCAGAAGATCAAAGAGTACGAGCAGATCTTCGAAGCGATCGAGTTCAACTTCTCTTGTCCAAATGTGGCAAAAGGTGGTTTGAGCTTGATCTCTGACTATGAGGCTTTCAAGCAGCTACTAAGATCGATTAGAAAAATACTGAGTGGTTTTCTGATAGCAAAGCTTTCAATCGAAGGAGCTTTTGTAGAAGAAGCCTCAAAGTTGGTGAAGCAATTTGACTGGAACGGTGTCACCGTGACAAACACCCTCAGGGCACTCCAGTTGATCGATGGCAAAGTCTTCAAAGGCGGTATCTCAGGACCAGTACTGAAACCAATCGCCATGAGGGCAATCTATGAAATCAAAAACAAGGTACCTGATCTTTACACAATCGCTTGTGGCGGAATCATGAACGAAGATGATGCAGAAGACTTTTTCAAGGTCGGTGCCGATGCAGTGAGTGTTGGTACGGCGATCTATAAAGACCCACAGATCGTTGAAAGAATAGCAAAACACATATGGAGGTGTTGAGAATGATACCCGTTTTGAGCTTGGATATGGAAAATCCTTTTGATTTCATCTCAAAGTACGGAAGCTTCGAATATGTCAAGATAGGTCACAACGTTGCAATTTTTGGGAAAGATGTCTTGAAAGAGTTCGAGAAAAGACAGTTAAAGGTTATCGTCGATTTGAAATTCGTTGATATTCCCTCAACGATGGCTCGATCGATCAAATCATGGGATCATCCGTCTGTAGTCGGCTTCACAGTTCATGCCGCAGCCGGTGCAGATGCGATAAAATCAGCCCTCGAAAGCACAAACAAAATCATCTTCGCAGTAGTCAAATTAACCTCAATCGAAGGTGAATTAGAAGACTATCTGCAGCAGATAAATCTTCTCAGACGTTTGGGATCATCCTTCGTGCTACCAGGAAGCTGGGCGATAAGGCTCAGACACCAGATACCGGCAAAGATACTTGTACCGGGTGTGAGAATGAAGAGACAAGCCGATGACCAAAAGGATGTGGTGAGCGTCGAGGAGATAAAAGGCATCGCCGACTTTGCAGTGATCGGTAGAGAGGTTTACAGAAGTGAAGATCCAAAGGCTGTTATGGAAAGTATAAGGAGGATCGTCTATGCTTGAATTTCTCTCAAAGATTGGTGCTGTGCTCGATGGACACTTTCTTCTCTCGTCGGGGAAGCATTCATCAAAGTACATACAGTGTGCAAAGATCTTTGAAGATCCAGAAAATGGAGATCGAATTGGACAGATGATCGCTGAAAGAATTTCGATTCACAAACCAGATGTAGTGATAGGACCTGCGATAGGTGGCATAATTTTGGCATATGTGGTTGCCCGTCCATTGAAGGCAAGGGCTCTGTACACCGAGAGAGAAGATGGAATGATGAAACTCAGAAGAGATTTTCACATAGATAAAAATGAAAGGATTGCCATTGTAGAAGATGTCACAACGACCGGTAAATCTGTTTTGGAGGTCGCGCAGGTAGTTGAACAGTTGGGTGGCAAGATTTGTTGCATAGCGAGTATTGTAGATAGATCAACACAATCTTTACCTTTCACAGTACCCTTTTATTCACTGACGAAAATCGAACTACCGATCTATGAACCAGAAGATTGCCCTCTGTGCGCCCAGAATATTCCACTTGTAAAACCTGGTAGCCGAAACACAACTTTGAAAAAATAGAATTGTGACAATCAGTCTTTAAGGCAAACTGATTTTATCTTTCTCTTTTCAGATGCCTCGATTATCTTCAAGACCCGCGCAACTTTCTGCGGGTCTTCATTTGACAGATCTTCCTTTTTTTCGATTTTTTGCAAAATTCTGTCTAATTCTTCATAGTTCATTCCAAAAGCGAACTCATCCTTTATACCAGGTATCAGGTCTGGTGAAGGTGGTTTTTCAATGAGCCTTTTTGGTAAATTCAGTTCTTTTGCCAGCTCAAATACCTCTGATTTGTAGAGATGTGCTATGGGTTCAAAATCTGCGGAATCATCACCCCACTTCACGTAGAGTCCTGTCAAAAGCTCTGTTCTGTTGGTCGTCCCAGCAACGGCATAACCTCTTTTTTCTGCTTCAAAATAAAGAGTGCACATTCTTATTCTATGTTTTGCTCTGTAATAAGCAAGCCCTTTAAGAAACTCTCTGTTTCCCTGATCGAGTAGATCATCTATGAAGGGATCTTTTGACAAAGTCTGCCATTTGCCGATCACGTATCTTTCTTGAATAGACCTTGGAAAAAGAAAAGCTGGTGGAAAGAGTTTGTAGATGCCAAGCTTTCTGAGTACTGAAGTGATAGGTTTAATCTTATAAGCTATTCCAAGAGTTTCACACAAAAGAACACCATCTGTTAGAGAGTCTTTTGAAGAATCTCTCTCTGGAAGAAGCAAACCAAAGACCTTCTCTCTTCCAAGAGCTCTTACACAGAGAGCTGCTACAGCAGCAGAGTCGATCCCGCCACTGATGCCTACAACAACGCCCTTATAATTGTTTTGATTCAAGAAACTCTTTATGAACTGCACAATTCTTTCGAGTTCTTCTTTCATACTTACATTGTACAGCGTCAATCTGTAAACTCAACCTCAAAGAGCAGTAACTCACCGAACAACCAACTGCACGTTGTTGAGGTCTTGGTTATCTACAAGAACATCTTTTGTGGCGTCTGGTGTAAGGTTAAATATATCTTCTGGTTCTTGAAGGTTTTGCCAACTTTCTTTTTTGAATACCCTAATCTCATACTCACCGGGTTTGACCTTCGAGAGTTTGAACTCTCCTTCCTGCCAAGCGTTTGATTGTTTGTGTGTCAAGGTAGCCGCCACCACAGTGGCTTGATCTGTATCATACAAAGCAACCAATGCATGAGAGATACCATTATTACTATCATCAACAACACTGCCGCGTATGTCGTAGAGCTGTCCATGTCTGAGGTGAACAACAGGCGTCATATGGTACTCAGTTGGGTTTTGTCCCTGTGATGAACCTTCGTTAGAGCCAGTAACCTTTACAGATCTTGAAAGGTCAAAATCCAACACCAAGACCGTATCTGAGTCTATCACCAGCGGCTCTGTGAAAGGATACTTCACCGAGTTGGAGACAATCCTCAGATCATATTCTGTTCCATTCACAGTTATAGTTGCCTGGCTGATCTCTAATCCGAGCTGGTCGTAGGTACCTGTGGTTTGAATCGTTGAAAAACCTATCTCAGAGCCAACAAGGTCTAACAAATTCACAGTTGTAGCTTCATCTGTTACAACTACCGAGGCTTCATTGCTCATTAGAAGAATCCGATCGATTGTTACCTCTATGCTTTCCACTTGTTCGATTGGCAAAATGGCGTCTGTCAGATAGACCTTCAGAGTGGCTTTCGAACCAGACAAATTCATACAGCTGGCTGTTAACAGCACCGCCGAAACGGCAATAACCAAAAGAAATTGTCTCATTTTGCCACCTCCATTGTTAATTATACAGTATTGATCCACTACTTATGTATAAGAATAACGCCAATTAATAAAGCATACCAAATTGCTGATCTTCTTCACGATCTTCTCAAAACAAAAGTTAAATACCTTACCATGGCTTTTCATAGTATACTTTCCAAGGCAGGGGAATCTAATAATTTTTTAACCTGAGGTGGTTAGAATTTCATGGTGGTGGTCAGGTGAGAAAAGCCATATCGCTGTTGCTCCTCTTACTCACGCTGTTTGCCTTTACTCAAGAAGACCCTCTGAACAGTATCGTGAAAAGAATCAACGAACTGACCAATTTTTACCTTACTTTTGACCTTGGCTCTTTAAAGGTCCCAATTCTGGATGCCATAGCCGCTTCAAAGGAAAAAAACATCGTATCGGTTTATCTTGACCTTGTCAACAAAAAACCGTTGTGGGTTGTGTATTCACAGGGAAAGAAGATACAGATAGATCCTATGACTGGAAAGATCATCTCGACCGAGCAGTTCAATTACATCTTTGCCAATCAATCTGTGTCTTTAAAGGATGCAATATCACTTGCATTTGTTTCTATCGGCAAAAGTATCTTTTTTGCGTATTTGCAGGACGAGAACACATGGGCTGTTGGTTCAAAGGATCAGTTAGCATTGGTGAGCACAAAGACGCCAGCCGTGATATCGGTACAGAAAAGAGAAATAAAGAACAGGTAATTCGGGTGGTGATCAAAATGAAGATACTGATCGTCGAAGACAACAGAGATTTGCTCACATCTGTCGTCAAGCTCTTACAAAAGGAAGGATACACCGTCGATAGTGCCACCAACGGCGATGACGGACTGGATATGGCTCTTGAAAGACATTATGATTGTATCATCTTGGATGTGATGCTGCCAGGCACAGACGGTTTTGAGTTCGTTCAAACTCTAAGAGAATGTGAGATCGACACACCCGTTTTGATGCTCACAGCACTGGATGCGGTAGACGACAAAATTAAAGGACTTTCCAGCGGTGCAGACGACTACCTGACGAAACCTTTCGACTTCAGGGAGTTACTCGCACGCCTCAAGAGTCTCATAAGAAGAAACAACATGACAAGAGGTGAAGAACTAAGCTTTAAAGATCTCAAACTGAACAGCAGATCAAGGCAGGTAACCGTTAAAGGCAAGGAACTAAAGCTCAGCAGAAGAGAATTCGATCTGCTTGAGCTTTTTTTGAGAAATCCAGAGATCACCTTTTCAAGAGATGAGATCATAGAGCGAGCGTGGGAGAACGAAAAAGAGATCAGAAGCAATGTGGTCGATGTGTACGTGCTCTATCTGAGAAACAAGTTAAAACCGCACGGTTATGACAGACACATAGAGACTGTCCCCGGGCTTGGTTACAGATTTCACAAGGAATGACGAAGATGAAATCACTCAGAAGCACTATTGAGAGATATTATCTTTCGATATTTATCCTTTCGATGTGTGCGATGGCAGTTGTCTTTCTTGTCACCGTTGAAAGGCTCACGATGAATCAAATAGACCAGGACCTGTACGCTTTTGCGGGTGACTTGACACAATTCTTGGAGAACCCGTCTGGAGAATTAATCGCCATCTTTGGCAAAAAGGATTATTCTTTTCAAGTGATAGAAAATGGTAGAACCTATGCAAGCTACAATGTTACAGACAAACTACCAGCCGATCGCGAAGGTTTTGCAATAGATAATCACAAAAGGATCTACGTTACAACGTCGGGAACTTACAAAGTGATCGTTGCGAAAGATATAAGAGATCACTTCATACTGATTGCAACCTTGAGCCTGGTTCTGGGAAGTATCATCTTGATCTTGAGCATTCTGATTCACAGATTTGGCTTAAAGCTGACCAGCAGAATGATCCAACCTATAGAAGAGATCGGCAAACAGATGGACGATGTTTCCAGAGGCCTCGCAAAACAGATAAAGATAGAGCCGACAAGTCAGGAAGCCCACATCCTACAAGAACAGATAAACAATGCTCTCACAAGACTACACAACACGATGGAGGAACTTAGAGAGTTTGCTTCGAGCCTGTCGCACCAGCTTAGAAATCCTCTGGCGAGTGCAAAGGCACAGATCGAAGTGATGCTCAAAGAGGCTAAAAACGAAGAAACAAAAGCTGAACTGTCGTTAGTCATGAAGAATATCAACACAATGGTTCAGATCACATCGGGACTGCTGCTGATAGCTCGAGCTCAGCATCAGCGTGAGGACAGTTTTCAAGAAGAAGATCTCTCTGTGATAGTCTTAGAGAGCGTAGAACAGGTCATGCAAAGATTTCCACGGGTTGATTTTGTGCTCGACGTGCCTGCTGAAATAAGGGCAAGATGTGTTGCTGGACTTCTTTCACACGCCTTCTTGAATTTGATAGAAAACGCCTGTAAATACACCGAAGAAGGCAAAGCTGTGGAGATATCTTTAAGAGAGCAAGGTGCTTCTGTGATCTTCTGTGTTTCAAACTACGGAACTCCAATCACAGAAGAAGAAAGAGAAAAGATCTTCGAGAGGTTCTACAGGGCAAAAAATGCAAAGAACGAAGGACTTGGGCTCGGGCTTGCTGTGGTGAAGGCGATCGTAGACCTACACCACGGAAAGATAGAGTACTCATACAACGGTGTCAACAGATTCAAAGTTTACTTACCTGTGTGATAGATTTACCTATTTTTATCTTAAGTTGGAAATTTGGCTATGACTATTATGTCTTCGCGCATTATTGGAACCTTCACAACCAGGTCGTTGTGGGTTGGATAGGAATCAGCCATTAACAATTCTTCAGGTTCAAAGCCAACGGCTGTGATGATCTTTAAAACCGTGTACCGAGTAAACCAATATCTGTGATCGGTGTTTATACCTTTTGATTTCATCTGTTTTCTCGCCTGTATCTTAGTATCCATACAAGGAAATGATGATTCAAGCTGTACAAACTTCACCTTGTTTTACTCAACTGCGTGGCTGTCATCGCAATGTGATTGTAACAAAATTTCCGTTGCAAAACTTTCACCCTCCCCCTAAAGGAGAAGGATCTGCAGGCTTGAAGTAACTTGTCAGAACAGTTAAATCTTTCAAAGCCCATCACTCGATCAACATTTTCCAGGGATCCCTCTGAGTGGTATAATTCAACCAAGGGAGGGATTCCGCATGAAAAGATCTTTTCTCATCGTTATGCTCTCGCTGATTCTGACCGCACTTTTGTTCTCTTCCACGCTCAACGTCCCCAAGGATGTTCCTTCACCGTACACGGGCATGGTGGCCACATCGCATCCGATCGCGTCGCTTGTCGGTGCCAGGATACTGCAGCAAGGCGGAAACGCGATTGATGCAGCCGTAGCGATTCAGTTCGCGTTGAACGTCGTCGAGCCGATGATGTCGGGCATTGGTGGTGGCGGTTTCATGATGATCTATCTTGCCAAAGAGCAGAAGGTTGTCGTCATTGATTACCGTGAACAGGCATCTGCCGGTGCGAAACCGACGATGTTCCTCGATGCGGAAGGCAAGCCATTACCTTTCAATACTGCCATTCTGACGGGCCACGCTGTGGGTGTACCTGGTACCTTGAAAGGCGTGATCACCGCTCTGGAGAGTTTTGGAACTATGAGTTTGGCGCAGGTGATCGAACCTGCTATCGAACTCGCCGAGAAGGGTATCATGGTGAACAAACTCTTGGCTCAAGCGATCGTAGACAACATGTACAAGTTCAACGATGCGGCTAAAAAGGTGCTCGCGCCCAACGGTGTACCCCTACCTGAAGGTTGTCTTTTAGTCCAACCGGATTTGGCAAAGACCTTTCGGCTCATAAGAGATCGTGGACCCGATGTGTTCTACAATGGAGAGATCGCCCAAGCAATCGTTGAAGCAGTTCAGGGTCGCGGAGGAACTATGACTTTGGAGGATTTGAAGAATTACCAGGTTAAGTTCAGAGAACCAATTCGAGGAACCTATCGCGGATACGAGATAGTCTCTATGCCACCTCCGAGCTCCGGTGGTTTGACTTTGCTGCAGATGCTCAAGATTCTCGAGCCCTACGACATCCGTGCACTTGGCCACAACAGTACTCAAACGCTCCACCTGATGATTGAAGCGATGCGCATCGCTTACGCGGACAGGGGCAAGTATCTGGGCGATGCCGATTTCGTTAAAACACCTTTCAAGGGGTATCTGAACGAACGCTACATCGAACAGAGACGCGCACTGATCGACTTCCAGAAGGCAAATCCGAACATCAAGCCGGGGAATCCTTGGGAATACGAGCAAACCAGCGAGCTTCCAAGCGTGGGGACCTTCGCGATGGTCAGCGATGAGGATCGTTCCTCCCAAACTACGCATTATACGGTACGAGACAAGTGGGGTAACTTGGTGGCCTGTACCACCACGATCGAGGACGTCTTTGGTTCTGGCATCATGGTGCCAGGGTATGGATTCATGTTGAACAACGAGATAACCGACTTCGACTTTGTTCCGGGTAGTGCCAACGAGGTTCAACCAGGTAAGCGTCCAAGAAGCAGTATGACGCCCACAATAGTGTTTAAAGACGGCAAGCCTGTCTTCTCTGTTGGATCTCCTGGAGGATCCAGAATCATAACGACGGTGATGCAAGTCATTATGAATCTGATAGACCATGGGATGAGCGTGCAAGAGGCAATCAACGCTCCGAGAATCTTCAGCTCCAGCTATCCAACGGTTCATTGGGAGCTTGGGATCAACGAGCACGTGAAGAGAGAGCTCCAACTACGGGGACACAAGATCGCGGACAATCCTGTTGTCATGGGAAGCGTGCAGAGCATAGTTATAGATCCAGAAACTGGTAAGCTCTACGGTGGTGCTGATCCAAGGAGGGAAGGCACGGTCATAGGGGTACCCTGAGCATGACACCCCTGGTTGGGATACCCATCGATTCGAGATGCGGAATGGTTTTACCTTGTTTTGAGGGCATCCAAAAAAGGATGCCCTTTTTTAACAGCTCAAAGTGTGTGAAGCTCGACTATGTTGAGAAGGTTAACAGGCTCAAAAATTCACCGATGAATTACCGTGTTAAACTCACCCCAAAGTACTCTGAAAATCTGTTGAGGTAGTCTTCAAAATTCTCGAAAAACTTCATCCCGAGCTCGTCACCATACTGGGATCTGGCTTGAGCCTTGATAGTTTCTCGTAACTTTTGTAATGTGACGGCGTCGATCAAATTCTGTTTCAGTAATGACGCAACTTCGTAGGCGGTGAAGACAGGTATATCCCTAATTCGCTGCTGAATCTTTCTTGAGACTGATCCAACATTACCCACTTCGTAACCTCTAAACGTGTAATATATCGGTAGTACTGCTGAGTAAAAACCATTTGTCAACAAGTAATCTATAGCCAGAACATCCTCACCAACGTTGAACCTGTTTATCTTGAGGTCCTCCAAAATACGAAGAGCACCTTGATAACCAGCAAGAATGATATCTCTGTCGAACAATGCGTTCATGACACTGATCTTGCCGCACAATGCCTGAATCTGTAATAATATGTAATCCAACGGTTTTGGAAGCAAATGGTTGTACCAAATTTCACCTGTGAATTTGCCATCCTTCATGAGAGCACAAGAGACTGGTTGCATTACTCCATCAATGTTGTTCTGACGGTCCTTGATCATGTTCACGATACCGTTTTTGTATACGAAGTCATCAATATCATGAAGCAGCACGTACCTTCCTTCCGATGCTTTGATTCCCTCAGTCCTAGCCGCCACAAGACCTTTGTTCTCTTTCAAACTTATTAACTTGTATCTTATGCCTGTACCATTCAAGTGATGTTGAAGCAGTTGCTCCGTTGCGTCGGTCGAACCGTCGTTGACAAGCACCATTTCGTAATTCGGATAGTTGAGCTCTGAGAGATTCTTCACCAACCTCTCCACGTATTTCTCGCCGTTCAGGAATGGGATGACGATCGATACCGCTGGGTATTCAAAGGTTTTTTTCGTTGAACCTTCCCTTTGAAAAACAATCCGCTCGACTGGATTCAAACCCTTGAAAAGCTCTTCGTGGTAATCGTCTTTGCATCCAATGGCTACAAGCCAACTACCAATGTTCTTTTCTCCCTGGAACATCTTTTCCAGATTGACTGCAAGAGCGCTCTGAATGGCCTTTGGGTCGACTCTCTTCAAATACAGAACCTCAGAGTTGAATCCTATCACCTCTTCGTGGAGCAGTTTTAGACCCGCTCTTTCGAAATGCTGCTTCAGCGTTTCGAAGTCTCTCTCCAATCCGTACTCCCAGGTCCCAGCTTGCTGTGAAAAGGTTTTGGAGAATTTGTAAATCTGAGAGCAGCTGTAAGGAACAGCCACGATGACGTGCTTTCCGACTCGTGCCATTTCTTTCAGCATTGCGATCAATTCATCGTCTTGAAAGTGTTCCAAGACACCAAAATTGAAAACTATGTCGAAGCTGTCGTTTTGGTACTTGAGATTGAAACCGTCTCCGATTTCAAGAAGACATCTGTCTTCTATCCCAAAAGTTTGAACTATTCTCTTCGCAAGTTTTATGCTGTCTTCTTCAATATCAACACCTGTATAGCGTGCCCCTCTCAACACCAAATCGACGGCAAACTGCGCCGTTCCGCATCCGACCTCCAGGAACGAGGCTCCTTTGATCAGAAAGAAATCGTTCAACAGTCTGACAAACTCTGAGCGCAGTGTCAAACCGGAAGGGTCATTCACGAGTTGAACTGGATTGATACTGTTGTAATTTTTCCAGATCTTGCCCCACGTTGTTGAAGAATCCTGTTTGTCGGATTGAATTGCATCGACCTGCTTGTTTTCTTGGGAAAACAGTCTCCTATCAGAAGCAGACGACAAAATGCTTTCACAAATTTCCAAAATTTGCGTTTCAAGGGGATAGTTTTCTTCCACGAACCTTCTGTAACTTTCCGAGTCATAGCTGTTCGAAGTTATTATTTCTATGGCTTCGTCGAGAGTGTTGAACAACAGCTCGTTCGGCCACTGTTCTTTGGCACCTCTGTAGTTCAGTATCACAGGTTTTATACCCCTTGCCATCGCTTCGGCTATGTTGTAGGGAAGACCTTCGTGTATGCTCGTCGACAGAAGGTAGTTCTTGTCCTGCAGAAAACTGCTCACATCGTTCACCCAGCCGTGGAGTATCAGATTGTTCTGAAGTCCAGCCTCTCTGATCGCGTGCTCGAAGTACACTTTGTATGTTGGATCTTGAAAGTCTCCAGCCACGTGAAGTTTGTAATTCTCATCAACATTCTTGAGCTTTGCTATGACTTGGACCCACAATGCGGGCTCTTTTCTGTGATTTATATGTGCCACCACTGCGAGATTGTGGCCGGGACCATAAACGGCGAACTTGAACCTGTCCAAATCAACGCCGTTGTGTACCACACAGAGTTTCGAACTGTCCAGGTGAAGGTTTGGATGAAGTTCACTGAATAGTTCCATCATATGCTCTGCGACGAAGATGAGCTTGGTGATCTTACTCCAGTCTATGTGCTCAGGAAAGTTTGTGAAGGCCTCGTATCTGTGCAAGCGACAGACGACCTTCTTTTTCGAAAGTTCTGGAACCTTCCTCGTCACCTCCACCGCCAGTTCGTTTGCCCACTCCAGCCACACGATGTCTGCCCATCTGATCGCCTCGACGATGGTCTTTCCATCTGTGGAAACGACGAGCTTCACATCGTAAACCAAAGACAGCGTTTCAACTATGTCTTTGAGAAAGTTATCGAGCCCAGGAAGACACAGAAAGGCTATCTTGGTGTTCCTTCTCGCTTGGCGCTGCAACGATTCAAACTTCTTTTTCATTTCTTCGCTGCCGCTCAGCTCTGCCGCCCTTTTGTAGTATCTCAAAGCCATCGGTAGGTTCCCCATTTTCCACTGTGTATCGCCCAGCAGATCGTACACGGTCCAATCTTTGTTGGGGATTCTCATCAGATATCTCCAAGTCTCTTTATCGTTGCCGAGCTCTTTCAGGACGTAACCGTAGTTGAACAGCAAATCACAGTCCGTTGGCGAACGGCTCAATCCCTTCTCGAAGGATTCTTTCGCCTTGTCGAGCATGCCTCGGTTGAAGTAAACCAATCCCAACAAGTTGTGCTTCTTCGGATCATCTTCCGCCAACTTATCGATCATCTGTAGAGCCTCATCGAACTGTCCAGCTTGAACCAGCTTGGTTATCTCTTCATGCACGTTGCACACCCCCAGTTCGTTTGATAATTCTATTTCTTCAACTTCATTTCCTTTTTGCAAGCAAGATAGTGCAAAAATCTTCAACCTCACCTTCGTAGTGCGGTAGATTCGACCCTCTGTGTGGAGTGAACCAAAAGAGTCTTGAAAACACGTTTCATCTGAACCAACGTAAACTCTATCTGAATTTCGAACGGCGAAAACTCCGATCAGAGATTGCGCTTTTGCATATAAGAGATACCTTACAACGTGCTCTGGTCTTCGATAACTTTTGACCAAACATTGAAAGAGGTTGGAGAACACTGGGGAATCAGGTGCATACAATAAGTGATCTGAGAAAAATTCTCATATCTCTTAGAAATATCCAAGAAATACTGTAATATGTTAGTTTGTGTAGACGGTTTTGCGCTTGGACGGTTGAAGCGCTGACAGCAGAGTTTGTGCTCAAAGTCGAAAAGATTTCTACTGTTTCAGAGATCTCTTGAAATGTAGATGACTCCCCTCCAGGAGGTAGTTCTTTGTGCTGTCAGAGATATGAAGTAAGCGATGGCAGTCGAACTCTTTCTTTCTTTGAAGAGTTCTTCCATCTTTACACCTCATCATATTATAGCTTCCACAGTAAGACCACTGCAAAAACAAAGGCGGGCAAAAACCCGCCTTTGTGGTTCAAAAGATCGATTATCTCATCAACTGCAAGACCGTTTGTGGTTGAGTATTGGCTTGAGCCAACATTGCCATACTGGACTGTATCAAGATCTGTTGTCTGGTGAACTGCATCATCTCTTTTGCCATATCTGCGTCTCTGATTCGGGATTCTGCCGCTGTCAAGTTCTCCGCCGCTACTCCAAGGTTGCTTATGGTGTGTTCAAGTCTGTTCTGCACCGCTCCAAGTTTGGCTCTTGCACTGCTCACCTTGTGAATGGCTGCATCCACGACCATGATAGTTCTTTCTGCAAGGTTTTGGTTCGTGACTTTCAAAGACTCTGGTGTCAATCCGAGTGCCGCTGCTCTCATATCGTCAAGACCGGCAATCATGTTGTGACCTTCGTTCGCACCGATCTGGAAGACCAGCGAGGTGTCTTGATACCACCTTTCTTCAGCTCTCACAACACCACTGTCGACCACTTCTTCATCTGGCAGAGCTCCACCGAAGGAGTTGATGTTGTAAACGTTGGTAGACCAAGTAAAGACAATACCTTTGAGACCTCCCAAGATATTAATGTCAAATGCCTCAGCAGTAGTATTGTAACTGATCGAGCCAGTGATCGCTCCATAAACCGCTTTACCTACGCCGAAATCAGTGATGGGAGCGCTTGCAAGTCCTGTTTCGTTGAAGTAATTGATCCTTACATCGAGCGCACTGGTACCAGCTCCAGCAAATTGACCGACTTCGACAACATACGAACCTTCGTTCACATCATCAAAAGTCAAATTTACCGACGTTGCGAGTGAGACCTTGAACGAGTTCACAAAAGCTGCTATCGATGAACCTCCTACTGCTGAGCTGGTATCCGAAACAACAAACTCAAACCTTAGACCACCGACAAGTGTCACGTATGTTAACAAGTTGGCTTGATCACTTACGGAGAAAGAGGTTACAGTTGCTCCTCCAGCAAGTACAGACACGGTGGCACCTGATACACTCAGCGAGAGAGTACCCAGTGTCCTACCTGCAATGGTAAGATTAATTTCTGCACTAGTGACGTTACTACCCGCCGCAAGTTGTATACCGTTTATGTTGCCGGTTTGTGATGCTTTCAGATCGAAGTTACCACCCGTCACTACCTTTAGATCTGCCTGCGGTCTGAAGCTCTCTATCTTTCCATCTAAAAGCTTCATCGTGTTGAACTCGGTGGTTCTTGCGATCCTGTCGATCTCTTCTCTGAGTTGATCGAGCTCTGCTTGTATCTGGTTTCTATCGACGTTGGTGTTGGTGTCAGACGCTGCTTGAACCGCGAGCTCTCTCATTCTCTGCAGTATAGAGTGAACCTCTGTCAAAGCACCTTCGGCTGTTTGAATCAAAGATATTGCGTCTTGTGCGTTCTTGACTGCCATGTCAAGACCTTTGATCTGACCTCTCATCTTTTCGCTGATGGCAAGACCTGCTGCGTCGTCTCCAGCTCTGTTGATTCGCAAACCTGAAGACAGTTTCTCGAGTGTCTTACCCATCGTGTACTGTGTTTCACTCATGCTTCTCCAGGCGTTCAACGCGCTGATGTTGTGATTAATTCTCATCAAGCCACACCTCCTTGTTTTGTTCACTGCCTTCCTGGCAGTTACCTTTACCCACTTGGGCGCCCTGTGGGAATCCAATATCTATATCGTCACAGTCTCTGAAGACTTTAGAGATACATTTGATCAACTGTATCGACTGGTATAATTGATAGGCTATAGATTAAGTCTTCAAAGGGGTTTTTGAATGATAACGATAAAAGATCTTTCAATATCTTTTGCTGAAAGAACGTTGTTCTCACAGTTCAGTGTTTTTGTCGACAAGGGCGATCGAATAGGTCTTATTGGCAAGAACGGCAGTGGCAAGACAACGCTCTTGAAAGCGATGGCGGGTTTGTTCGACGACTACGAAGGTGAGATATCCGTCAAAGGTACGATCGTTTATCTCGATCAGTACAGATCTTTTGGTGCTCAAACACCCTTTGAGTATTATTCTCAGGTTGCAGATACACCTGAGAAACAGAAAGCTGTCCGCAGCATATTAAAAGGATTTGGCTTCGACGAAAGAGACTGGCACAGAGATATTTCTACCTTCAGTGGAGGAGAAAGAACAAAGCTCCAACTTGGAAGACTTTTCATTCAGCAACCAGATTTTTTACTCCTCGATGAACCTACGAACTTTCTGGACATAGAAGGTATTGAATTCCTCAAAAATCTTTTGAAGAACTTCAGAGGCGGTTACATCGTGGTATCGCATGACAGAGAGTTTCTACGTGCTGTGTGCAGCAAATTCTGGGAGATAAACAACGAACGAGTGTGGGTTTTCGACGCAGATTTTGACAGTTATCGTTCCCAAAGAGAGTTGATCATTAAAACGCAGCAAAGACAACTTGCAAATGTACAAAGAGAGATCGAAAGACTGAAAAAAATCATAGACCAATACAAAAGGTGGGGAAGAGACAAAGCGGTGAAACAAGCCAAGAGCAGGCAGAAGATGCTCGATAAGATGCTCGAAGAACTCGAAAAGATGCCCAATCAATACTTAGAAGAACAGGAAAGACAGATGAAGATTCCAAAGCCAGAGAACAGCGGGCATGTTGCACTCGAACTCAAAGATGTTTCTTTCAGTTCGTTGATAAACGATGCAACTTTTACGATCTACGCAAAGGACAAGGTCGCTTTGATGGGTCCAAACGGTTCTGGCAAAAGCACTCTGTTGAAGATCATCGCTGGATTGCTGAGTTGCGAAGGAACTGTGAAGATCGGGCACAACGTCAAAATGGTGTATTTGGACCAGTTCGTTGAGCAACTCGATCAGACCAGTACTGCCTTTGATGAAATCTTCGAAGAGATTTCAGAACAACCGGACTATGTCATAAGGGCGTATCTGGGAAGGTTTGGCTTCAAAGGAGAAGATGCCTTCAAGTTTGTTTCGCTTATGAGCGGTGGAGAAAGACAGATCCTTGCACTCGCAAAAGTGCTCTTGAGAAAGCCAAATCTCTTGCTCTTAGATGAACCGACAAACCACATGGATTTGCTGACAGTCGAAGCATTTGAGAGTGCATTGAAAGAGTACCAAGGCAGTTTGCTGATAGTGTCACACGACATAGAGTTGATCAAAAATGTCTGCAACAGATTTCTCACCATCAGAGAAGGAAAGGTTATAGAAGTGGACCAGCCTTTGTTCGTTAAAGCAGAGAAAGATCACGTGAATTCTAAAAAAGAAAATCCAGCCTTTGACGAGAAAAAGAAATTGAAAAACCAAATAAAGACCTTGAGGAAAAGACTCGAGGAGCTGAAAGATTTTGAAAGATCTGCAACTGAAAAGATCGGATGGCTGGAAGATCAACTACTTGCAACCAATGATTATCAGAAGATCATGAGATTGAATCAGGAAAAAGAAGATTTAGAGCGAGAGGTACTCAAAGCACTCGAAGAAATGGAAAATATCGATCGAAAAATAACGCTGTTAGAAGAAAAGATGATCAAAGATCTATAGCTTGAAGAGATCTATGTTTTCGAGCAGTATCTGCACAATCTGTGGATCGAAGTGCCCTTCATCTTCTTCGATGATCCGGACAGCTCTTTCGAAGTCATATGCATCTCGATATGATCTGTTTGACACGAGAGCTTGAAAAACATCGGTTATAGCCACGATTCGAGCGGCGATGGGTATCCGATCGCCAGCTAAACCAGAAGGATAACCTTTACCATCGAATCTTTCATGGTGATATTTTGTCACATGATAGAGCGTTGTCAAAGTCCTGTTTCCGGGGTTCGTTCGCAAAATCTTTTCAAAAAGGCTTGCGCCTAATGTAGTGTGTTGTTTCATGAACTCAAACTCGTCTTTGGTAAGGCTCGATGGCTTGTGTAAGATGTTTTCAGGTATGAAAAGCTTTCCAAGATCGTGAAAGAAAGAAGCAAAAACCGTGTCTTCAAGAGTGATAGAGTCTATCAAATTCTCCTCAAAACACAGTTTTGCCAAGAGTGTGGTGAATATTTTGACTCCCTTCATGTGATCGAAAAGAGCTTTGTCCTTTGATTTGATGATGTCTATGAGAAATTCCACATAAGCTACAGGTGAAATCTCGCAAATCGATGGATAAGCTTCAAGTTCATGGAACTTCAAACTATCACGTAGAATTTCATCAACACCAAAGTGAATCAAATCTCTTTCTGCAAAGGAACAGTGAGTTGCCACAATCTTTGGAAATACCGGAGATATCTTTTCTCTCACAAATGATATGAATTCACAAAGATCTTCATAGGAAAAGCCACGGCAATCTATGACGATCGAAGTGTAGAAGGTACTGTTTCTGAGTAGTAGTCTCTGCGCAACAGTTGTATCAGGCGCAATGTCTACGCCATGATATCTTCGTTCATCAACAAAATCATTGTCACGAAGCTTGAAAAGATTCTTGGTTAAAAACATTACTTTACGCATTTACCCATGTCTCCAAAAATATAAGTTAGTCTCTCAAGTTTTTTGAGTTTCTTACTTATATTAGACTGTTTTTCTATTACGGCGTCTTTAAATATACTTTCCGATAAGCCATAAGAAAGAGTTGATTTTCTTGCTTAAAAAGAATATAATTAGTCAATATATCATCATGACGTTCGTATGACAAAAAACACCAAGAAAATCATCACAACCCAATTTTCTTTTGCGAATGTGAAAGGTCTATCGGTAATTCAAACAATGGCGGATCTTAAGAGACGAGTTTCACCTTTGGTCGATCAACTTTTTGATGATCTTTGTCACATGCGAATTTGCGAGAACATCGTGCACTCTGACGATGTCGACTTCTTTTGAGACACAGTGCGCCGTCACTGCGAGTGTGCCGTAGAGTCTTTCCTGTGGTGGTATGCCATCCAAAATCGCACCAATGAAGGATTTTCTCGAGGCACCAACCAAAATTGGTACCTTGAAAGATTTGAACTCATCGATTCTCCTGAGGATCTCAAGATTATCCTCCAGTCTTTTTCCAAAACCAATGCCTGGGTCGATGATCACCCTGTCAGCGAGATTCAGTTTTTTCATCAATTCGAGTCTTTCTTTGAAAAAGAACATGAGCTCTCTTATCACGTCGTCATAATGAGGATTTTGCTGCATCGTCTTTGGCTCTCCTTTCATGTGCATCAAGACGATTGCAGGTTTGTATTCAAGAAGAACCTGAGCCATTCTTTCATCAAACCTCAGTGCACTGATGTCGTTTATGATATCAGCGCCGATCTTCAGCGCCTCTTGAGCAACAGGAGCTCTGTAAGTGTCCACAGAGATGATCACATCGAAGTTCTTCTTTATCAGCTCAACGGCTGGTATTACTCTATTGAGCTCTTCTTCTTCGGTAATCCTTTCAGAGCCAGGCCTTGTCGATTCACCACCAAGATCGACGATGTCTACGCCTTCTTTGATCATCTTGGCAACAAAATCCACGACTCTTTCTCCATCAACTCTGCTGCCTTTGTAAAAAGAATCTGGAGTGAGGTTGACGATACCCATGATCAAAGTTCTGTCAAAGACCAACTTCTTTCCCGAAGGTAACTCAATCTGCTTTATCCTCTGCTGAAAAAGGCACCTTTCGATCTGTTTTGCAATTTCGTCCAACTGCCAGTAGTGCATCATCGAAAGTTTCTCAACGACTCTTTGGTGCTGGGCAATTGTTCCCATAGTGAGAACGTTGGTCTTTTCAACTTTGTGAGTGATCGCATGTTTGTGTACAGCGGCATCCCCACCAGCGGCAAGCATCTCTTGCTTTATCACATTTGCCGCTATCACAGGTACATCGTAGATCATAAGGCTAACGAAGGTGCCTTTTCTCTGAAAGATCGGAATAGAAGCTGGATCAACTCCCACACTTTGAAGAAGACTTAAAGGATTCTCCACCTTTGAAACAACAAAATCACTCATGCTCTCACCTCTTTGAGCATCTGCTCTATCTGAGAAAGTGATTGACTTATGATCCTTGCCGTTGCTCCCCAGACAACGAGATCTTTCAAAGGATAGCGGCATGTCACATTTCCATTGGGCATGACGATCTCAACACATTTGGTGCTTTTGAAGCTTTCAAGTGCAACGAAGTATATCTCTTCTACCTCTTCTCTGCTCAGGTGAAATTCCTTACATCTCAGAAGAACGAGAAATGGAGTTATTCTGACCCTTGAGTTTATCGTCACGGTGCCTGACAACTGTCCAAGTACCTGAAAACAGCCATCCTTTATGCCTATCTCTTCTTTCATCTCTCTCACAGCAGCCTCCAATGGACCTTCATCTTTCTCGATCAAACCACCTGGGAAACTTATTTGCCCTGGATGGCGTCGCAGTTTTCGAGATCTTCTTATCAATATCAGATAGGGCTCCTGTTCGATGTAAAGAACCGGTACGCACACAGCGGACTCTTCTATGCCCCTCACCTCTATGGGAATTATACCCACTGGCAAGCCGCTCGAGTTTAAATGATGGCTCTGTAAATGTGTATAACTCAGTTATATTAATGAAACCAATATCTGTACCAAAATGGGTCGTAGTTTGACATTAAAGAAATATGGTGGTAAAATTTTAGAAAAGCAATCAAGATTACTCAGAAAAAACGAGCGAAAGCGCAAAATGTATTGGAGGTGTTTTTGAATGAAAATATGCGTAATTGGTGCTGGAAATGGTGGACAAGCTCTTGCTGCATTTCTTGCCTTGAGGGGTTTTGATGTCTGTTTGTACAATCGCAGCGAATGGAGAATAGCACCTATAATCAAGTCACACAAAATCAAAGTAGAGGGCGAGATCAACTCAACAGCAGAGATCTCCTTTGCAACGACCAATTTGCAAAAGGCAATGGAAGGTAGGCAACTTCTAATGGTTGTCTTGCCAGCGTTTGCACACAGAGAAATCGCTAAGAAGATGGCACCATTCTTGGAGGATGGACAAGTTGTCGTCTTGAATCCAGGTAGAACAGCAGGAGCACTTGAGTTTTACAACGCACTCAAAGAAGAAGACGTGAAAAGAGATGTTGTCATAGCCGAGGCACAAACTTTTATCTTCGCATCCCGCGCATCGAATCCCGGTGTCGTGAAGATATTCAGAATAAAGAACGCGGTTCCAGTTGCCGCACTGCCGTCGAGCAAAAACGCTGAACTTGAAAAGACTCTCTTGAAGGCCATGCCTGAGTTTGAAATCGCACCAAACACACTTTATACGAGTTTCAACAACATAGGCGCGGTTTTTCACCCAGCGACTATCATCTTGAACACCGGCTGGGTAGAGACAACCTTTGGAAAGTTTGAGTTTTACTTCGAAGGAATCAGCCAATCGGTTGCGAAGGTACTCGAAGCGATAGACGCAGAAAGATGTGAAGTAGCGCGCAAATTTGGAATAGAACCGATGACGGCAGTTCAGTGGCTTTCATACGCTTATGATGTGAGAGGTTCAAACTTGTACGATGCGATTCACAACAACGAAGGTTACAGAGGCATACAGGCTCCAACGAGCTTGGAGAACAGGTACATCTTAGAAGATGTTCCCACAAGTTTGGTTCCAATCTCTGCCTTTGGAAAACTGGTTGGTGTGAAAACTCCTATCATCGACTCCATCATTCGCATTGCTTCTTTGATGATCGGCGTTGACTTTTTTGAAGAGGGCAGGAATTTCAAAAGACTCCACTTAGAAGGAAAGACAGTTCAACAGGTTAAACAGATCATGGAGGTGGGAGAATGATGAAAATTTTGGGTGCCTCCATAGGTAGCTGTGTACACAATGTTGGATTACTCAACTTTCTGAAGATCGCCGAAGAAAATGGATACGAATCAATATATATTGGAACAGCTATACCAATAGACAGACTGGTTGAACAAATTAAGAGAAGCGATCCACAGATTGTGGCTATGAGTTATAGATTGAGTGCTGAATCTTTGAAAAATCTCTTGGCAGAACTCCAAGAATTACTTGAAAAAGAAGGCCTTTTGAAAAAAACCTATATCTTCGGCGGAACCTTTGAAACAGCAGAAGTAGCCAGAAAATTCACCTTCATCAAGAAAGTTTTTGACGGTAGCGAAGAGATAGACGAAATAGTTCTGTTTCTGCGCGGGAAGGCAAGGGAGAAAGAAGATGTACAGATCTTCCCACAAACACTCAGAGAAAGAGTCAACTTCAAAGCACCTTTTCCACTCGTCAGGCATCATATAGGTTTGCAAACCTTGAAAGAAACAACTGAGGAAATCGAAAAACTCGCACGATCGGAGTTATTGGATATCATATCGATCGCACCAGATCAAAACTGCCAGCAGTATTTTTTCGAACCAGAGAAGATGGATCATTCACAGGATGGTGCAGGAGGAGCACCGATAAGATCTTCTGAAGATTTCATCAGACTTTACAAAGCTACAAGATGTGGCAACTATCCTCTTGTGAGATGCTACGCGGGCACAAGCCACATGGTTGAATTTTCAAAACTATTGAAAGAAACGATCAACAACGCCTGGGCTGCAATACCACTCATGTGGTACAGCGACCTGGATAGAAGATCTGAAAGACCTCTGAAGGAAGCGATAGAGGAAAATATGTCAGCCATAGAATGGAACGCACGAAACAACGTTCCAGTTGAGGTGACAGACTCACATCAGTGGGCATTACGGTTGTCACACGATGCCGTTGAAGTTGCCACTGCCTACCTTGCGGCTTTTGCTGCAAAGAAATTGGGTGTGAAAGATTACGTTCAACAGCTCATGCTCGAGACGCCATCGGGTTTGTCGGTTCGTGGAGATCTTGCAAAGATGCTTGCAAAGATTGAACTCATAGAATCTCTGAAAGATGAGAACTTCACAGTTTATAGAATGATACGCACGGGCTTGATGTCTGTGCCTGCCGATCCACACGCCGCGATGGGGCAGCTGAGTGTGTCTATGTTCTATGGTTGGGCATTGAAACCACACATAATTCACGTCGTTGCATACTGTGAGTCTATGAAAAGAGCTACTTCGAAAGAGATAATAGAGAGTGTGAAAATGGCAAGAAGGGCAGTGAATCTTGCCATGAGAGGAATGCCTGATCCTGTCAAAGATGACTGGATCATAGGAGAGAAAGAAAGAATAAAAGAAGAAGCACTTTTGATCATTGAAAAGATCAAGAGTTTGAAGAACGGCAAAGATGAAGATTTGCTCGATCCTGATGTCTTGTACAAAGCTGTTGAATTGGGCATATTAGATGCGCCGGCTTTGAAAGGTTTTTCGGTGGCAAAAGGAAATGTGAAGACACAGATCATCGATGGACTCTGTAGAGCCATCGATGACAATGGAAAAGTCCTTTCGGAAAGAGATAGGCTGAAAGAGATCTTAGGAGGTTGACAAAAGTGAAGATCGCTGTAGTTTACGACAGATCAAATTTGGAAAGATCAAGAGAGGTAATGGTTTTTTCTGTTTACGAAGCACTCTCAAAAAAATACGATGTGGAACTGCTCGCTTTCGAGGATAGATTTTTCGAAAGAATCAATAGATTTGATTTTGTTTTCAATCTATCTACTGCGTCAAGACAACTGCATGTTCCTGCAGTGCTCGAGCTTTTGAAGATACCGTACACAGGTTCAGATCCACTGGCACATGCGATCTGCATAGACAAAGTGAAGACCAAGATAATACTTTCTCAATGCGGTGTACCAACTGCACCTTTTGTCGCCATAGAGCCAAATGAGTTGGTACCACAGATCGATTTTTATCCAGCCATAGTGAAGCCTTCACGTGAAGGCAGTGCAAAGGGTTTGAGCAAAGATTCAGTCGTTAATGATTATGATTCTCTTCGCAAAAAGGTTCAAGAGATCCACCAGCAATTCAGAGAAACGGCACTTGTTGAACGATTCATAGATGGAAGAGAGTTCAGCGTCGGCATCTTAGAAAATGAGGTTCTGCCGATTTTAGAGATAGATTTCTCCTCTTTGCCACCAGAATTAGAGAAATTCTATTCCCACAGAGTGAAACACGAATACGGCGAACAGACGAGGTATATCTGTCCTGCGCAGATAGACAGAGATCTTGAAAAACAGATCAAAGACTACGCGCTAAAGACATTCAAAATCTTGGGATTGAGAGATTATGCACGAATCGATCTGAGAGTCAAAGATGACCAGATATATTTCTTGGAGGTTAACTCTCTGCCGATGCTCACACCGAATTATTCAGACATCATCAAAATGGCACAAGCGGCTGGATATTCATACGAAGAGCTCATATACAAGATCTTAGATAGTGCGAAGAAAAGAGTCTCTTGAAGATCCTTTGCTCTTTTTATCTTTCGCACAGGGAAAAATCGTTCAGGCTGTGTCTTCTTGAAAAAACACCCCTTCGCCTGTGATATTTTTCGTGTCTCGTTCTATCATGGAAGGTTTATAATCTCAGCTGTAAACAGTGAGATCAGAAAATCGAAAGGTGCCACAGAAATGCACGAACAGCTCTATAGCTTTGACGAATTTTACAGAAAGTCCTTTGGGACAGTCATAGGTGTAGACGAAGCAGGCAGAGGATCTTTGGCGGGTCCAGTTGTTGCGGCTGCTGTGATTCTGCACAACAAAGTTGATGTGAATGATTCAAAACAGCTCACACCAACGCAAAGAGAGAAGATCTTCAGAGAGATATTGACTTGTTCAAATGTCGGTATAGGACTTGCGAGTGCCGAAGAGATAGACCTGTACAATATCTTCAACGCCACGAAATTGGCTATGAACAGAGCATTGAAGATGTTGAATGAAGAAGGTTTCCTCCTGATAGATGGAAAATCTTTGAATCTGTCAAAGCAAGGCACTTGTATTGTCAAAGGCGATGCAAAGAGCGCTTCTATAGCTGCCGCTTCAATAGTGGCTAAAGTGATACGTGACAAGATTATGGTGGCTTATGACAAAGTCTACCCAGGATATGGCTTTTCAAAGCACAAAGGATACTGTACTCTCGAACATATCACACAACTTAAATCACTTGGACCAACGCTTTTTCATCGCTTGACTTTTTCCCCAGTCTTTTCTCTGCTGGACTACGAGACTTTGAAGAAATTTCTCAGAGAGTTCCCAAACTCCATGAGATTGAAGCTTTTGCTTGAAAGAATTGTTTCATCATCCAGAAGAACTTGAAATTTCTCAGTGCTTTTGGTAATATTGTTTGGACAGGCAGAAAGGGGTATGCGAGATGGCAAAGAGATGTGAGATATGCGGAAAAGAACCCGTAGCAGGTAAAAATGTGAGTCATTCAAACAGACATACTCCACGGATGTTCAGACCCAACTTGCAAAAGGTTCGCGCAGTTATGGAAGATGGAACGATCAGAACAATCAAGGTCTGTACAAAATGCCTCAAGGCAGGTAAGGTCAAAAAGGTAGCAACATTCTGATGCGCGGAGCAATCCGCGCTTTTTATTTTCCCACCTTTGTTGAAACGTAACACCATTCTTGTGTCTTTAGACAAGAGTAACTCACAAGATGTTAGCAATCAACTACAGTATAATTATCTTGCCACTTGGTTTTCTGCACAGCATATGTTATATGTACCATGTTAATTCACAGTCAAAGGAGCATCAGTGATGGCACATCTCCACAGAGGAAGAGGTTATGTCTACTCTATCCAATATCATATCGTATGGTGTGTTAAGTACAGACACAAAATCCTTTATGGTGCAGTAGAACACAAACTAATCGATGTTCTCAACGAAATTGCAAAAGAGCAAGGCAATAGTATATTAGCTTTGCAAGCAAATTTAGACCATGTGCATCTGTTAGTCGATACCTCACCTCAGGTGTATATCCCAAATCTTGTGAAGGCTCTGAAAGGTGTAAGCGCAAGAAGATTGTTTCAAGCCTTTCCAGAACTAAAATCGCAACTCTGGGGTGGACATCTATGGAACCCAAGTTATTTCGTTGCGACTGTTGGTATTAATGTAGAGGACAAGGTCAAAGAGTACATCATGTCTCAAAAGGAGCAAAGTTAAGTTGATCACCACGTATAGATACAGAATATATCCAAACAGCAAGCAAAGAATACAACTTGCCAAGACATTTGGTTGCACAAGGTTTGTGTGGAACTATTTTCTTTCTTGGAGAGAGCAAAGGTACAAAGAACAAAAACTATCGACAAGAGAATCGGAGTGCAGAAGACATCTGAATAACATTTTAAAGCAGCAATACCCGTGGCTCAGAGAAGTGGACAAATTTGCACTGGAGAATGCATTGATAAACCTTGATAATGCGTATAAGAGGTTCTTCAGACATCAGGGAGGAAAACCGCACTTTAAGACAAAGAAAGCACATANGTTCTCATACACNACGTACTTCACTGGCAACAATATCGAAATCGATTTTGGTATTCTTACGACACAATCAAACAAAAACCGCTGTTGGGGCAAGATAAAGTTGCCAAAACTTGGCTGGGTGAAGGCAAGAATTCACAGAACC
>Ga0067045_1027967_pt1 | contig 48244 bp, 37 predicted proteins | sample TerdegcTABiofilm_FD_59184 | JGI IMG/M metagenome (GOLD analysis project Ga0067045, IMG submission 59184) | Combined Assembly of (Gp0054472, Gp0054536) Wastewater bioreactor microbial communities from Singapore -Terephthalate degrading...
GGGTCGCTAGCACCTGAGTTATTGCTGCTGTCAATGTTGTCTTTCCATGGTCTACATGCCCTATTGTACCTACATTTACATGTGGCTTAGTCCTTTCAAATTTCTGCTTAGCCATACTTACCTATCTTCCTCCTATACATCCCTTCTTAATTTCGATATAAAAAATAAATTATGGAGCCCACAACCGGGATCGAACCGGTGACCTTATCCTTACCAAGGATACGCTCTGCCTACTGAGCTATGTGGGCTCTTATGGAGCGGGAAACGGGACTCGAACCCGCGACACCCAGCTTGGAAGGCTGGCGCTCTACCAACTGAGCTATTCCCGCAATGGTGGGGAGGGAGAGATTCGAACTCCCGAAGGCAGGCGCCAACTGATTTACAGTCAGTCCCCTTTGGCCACTTGGGTACCTCCCCACTGGAGCCGACGATCCGACTCGAACGGACAACCCGCTGATTACAAATCAGCTGCTCTGCCGGTTGAGCTACGTCGGCTCAGTAGCCTGGTAATAATTATACCCTAAGAGATTATTAAATGCAAGAGGGTTCCCCTTTTTCTTGCAACAGATATGCTTCGGAATCCTATTGACAACGTTTACATCCTATAAATATAATACTAAGCAACAGTTTAAGGCAACGGCGCCTTACTGTATCCTTATCCGATGGTGGATTCCCAAGGGAGGGTATAAATTTCTCTAACTCTCCAAAATTCTAAAGAGGTGATATTTTATGGCAAAGTCAACTGTCAAAGAATTAAAGCAAATACTAGAAGAAAAGGATAAGGAAATAATTCTTTTGAAGTCTGAGCTAGAGAAAAAGAATGCTGAATTAGATAAAATAGTAGAGATATCCTCTCTTATAACTACCCAGCTCGGTTCCATAGATAATATACTTAACCTTATAGTAACAGTAACATCTGAACTTCTTAATACTCGAATCTGTTCTATAATGCTTATAGATGAGCAAAATAAAGAGTTCATAATTAAGGCAACTCAAAGTCTAGATGAAGAGTATAAAAATAAACCAAATCTAAAGTTAGATCAAGGAATAAGTGGATTAGTAGTAAAAGAAGGGCATCCTATTATAGTGGCGGATATAAGAGAGGATTCTAGATTCTTCTATAGAGATATAGCCAAAAGATTAGGATTGGTTTCTATGCTTTCAGTCCCTATGTATTACAGGGATAAAGTTATTGGGGTAATAAATGTCTATACTTCAGAAGAGCATAGTTTCACAAGAGAAGAGGTTAATATTGTTCAAACATTAGCTAACTATGCAGCCATAGCTGTAGGTAGTAGTCAGCTTATAGAAGAGGTAACAAGGCTCAAAGAGACGTTAGAGACTAGAAAACTGATAGAGAAAGCCAAAGGAATCCTAATGAAACATAGGGGTATGAGCGAAGAAGAAGCATATAGATTCCTACAAAAAAGGAGTATGGATACAGGGAAATCTATGAAAGAATTAGCCTCTGCTATATGTCTCTTTTTTGATATTAGCTAATACGTGTATAACTTACCATATGGACGCTTGTTATAAGGAACAAGCTTATAGAATTGTTCATCCATAATGTAATCTATATCTATTTTAAAATAATTTGAAAATTCTAATAGTATATTTTGTAAAAAATTCATATCATCCTCGTTTATTTCTAATACTTTTATCTCCTTACCTAGCTTATAATCAGGAACATTTCCCCTAACATAAATTATCCCTCCATGTATCCCTGAACCACAGAAATAACCTGTTGCTTCTTCTCTTGCATCTAGGTTTAAGACTATAATCCTGCCACCTGCCATGTATTCTCCTAAGAAATCCCCTGTATTTCCTCCAATAACAATAATCGGGATTTTATTCTCGTATTCTTTCATATGTATCCCTATCCTATAACCAGCAGAACCCTTTACAAATATCTTACCCCCTCTCATCCCATAGCCCATAAGGTCTCCAACGCTCCCATAAATAACAATCTCTCCATCATTCATAGTATTACCTACACCATCTTGGGCGTTTCCAAAAACCCTTATGGTAAGACCATTCATAAAAGCTCCTAAATCATTCCCTGGGGTTCCATATATCTCTAGAATCCTGTCTGGAAAAGTTAATCCATCACCTATATATCTTTGCCCATTTACATCTATTATTCTAATCTGTTGATACCCTTCTTCTAATGTCTTTCTTATCTCCTCATTAAGTTTTCTATAGTGTAAACCTTTAGCCGATATAATCTTCAATCTTGCCTCTCTTCCCATATCAAACTCCTAAAATCTTTTCTTTTCTAAACTCTTTTGGAAGGTCCAAAAAACCAAAATTATCAGATAGTAACCGTTCTTTAAAACTAGAAATATCTATTTTATTCTTCATAAGGTCAACTATCATCCCTGTCCTATCTATAGAGTTTATAAACATAAAGCCTAGTATCTTTCCATCTCTTATGTAAAGCTTTCTATACACCTTCTTCTCTGGTTCAATCCTTTTTATAATCTCAACATTAGAGGATGGATTTACTATTCCAGCGGACATAATATGCATATCAAAGAACCCTATAGAGTTCATAGGAAAACTTCCACTGTACCTAACTTCTCTTCCTGCCATATTTAAGCCTGCAACTTCACCCTGCATATAGGCATTTGGCAGTATTGGAATTACTCTATTTTCGTTAGTTAATAAATCTAACGATTCTACTACGTCTCCAGCGGAATATACATCCGGAATGCTTGTCTCCATTCTTTCATTGACTAAAATCCCTCGATTTATCTTTAACTGAGTGCCTCTAAATATATCTACATTTGGGACTACTCCTATGGCAAAGATAACCATATCTGTCTTTAGTATGTCAGAAGACTTAAGACTTATTTTTTCTACCTTTTCTTCTCCAAGTATCTCTGATACTGAGTTCTCTAAGAGAAATCTAACCCCCTCTTCCTCAAATCTCTCCTGAACCATCCTTGAGCCTTCTTCATCTAATATAGAACTTAAAACTCTTCCTGCTAGTTCCACTACTGTAACATTACAATTTCTCTTTATCAGAGCCTCTACCGCCTTAAGTCCACTTAGTCCTGCACCCACTACTGTTACTCTAGCCCCATCGAATAGAACCTTATCAATCTCTTTGACATCATCAAACTTTATAAAGGTAAAGACATTCTTCTTATCTAACCCTGAAATATTTGGAATAAATGGTTTTCCACCTGTAGCTATTAAAAGTTTGTCATAGTTTATCTTCTCTCCATCTTCTAATATAACCTCTTTAGATTCAAAATCTACCTGCACTACTTTCTTACCAAGAATAGGGTTTACTCTATATTTTTCATAATAGTCTTTAGGACGATAAGAGATATCTTCTACCTTTTTAGATAACCAGTATGAGATCAACGGTCTAGAATACATATGATATGGCTCATTAGAGACCAATAATATCTCTCCTTCGGAGTCAACCCTCCTTATCCCTTCTATACATCCTGCAGAAGCGATTGAATTCCCTATAATAACATATTTCATTTCAAATCCTCCAAATCTTTTAACTCTAACGCTTCATTGGGACAATTTTCCACACAGACTGGGTTTCCTTGTTCTATGCATAGATCGCACTTAGACACAGCCCTTCCATTCTCTCCCCTTCTTATAGCTCCATATGGACAAACTAAGATACAAGACCAACAACCTACACACTTCTCCTCGTCACAGATTATATAACCAGTTTTCTCATCTCTATGCATAGCACCTGTAATACAAGCCTTTATACATAGAGGATCGTCACAGTGACGGCACTGCAGAGCAAATGTTATATAGTAACCCTCTTTCTCTTCTACAAGAACCCTAGGGCTAGGTTTATCTATCCTCTTAAAGGCCTTAATTAAATCTTTAGTCCCAGAGTGGGCTAGGATACAATATATTTCACAGAGATGACACCCAATACATACCTCTTCTTTTGGATATATACGTTTCTTACTCTTTATCTCCATCTTATATCCCCTCTCCAGCATGTTTTACTCCTAAAATCTCTAACTCTTTCTCATTTAATCCAACTCCTCTAAGCATAAGCCTATTTCCCCTTAAACTTTCTAAAGCATTTATCCCCATTCCTCCTAACATCTCTTTTATCTCATGCGCCCAGGCTCTTAAGAGATTACTTGCTCTTCTTGCTCCTATATCTGGATTCAGCCTCTTAACTAGGTTTGGGTCCTGAGTAGCTATCCCCCAGTTACACTTTCCAGTATGACAGTTTTGGCAAAGGTGACATCCTAACGCTACTAAAGCGGAGGTAGCTATATATACCGCATCTGCCCCTAAGGCTATAGCCTTAATAACGTCTGCACTATTCCTGATAGAACCACCTACAATAAGAGATACCTGATTTCTCAAACCTTCTTCTCTCAGTCTAGTATCTACAGATGCTAAAGCTAGTTCTATAGGGATTCCTACATTATCTCTTATTCTAGTAGGAGCAGCACCCGTTCCACCTCGAAAACCATCTATCGCTATAAAATCTGCACCAGCCCTAGCAATACCTGATGCAATAGCGGAAACATTATGGACAGCAGCTATCTTTACACCTACCGGCTTTTTATAATTTACCGCCTCCTTTAGAGCGTATATAAGTTGTCTCAAGTCTTCTATGGAGTATATATCGTGGTGAGGAGCGGGGGAAATGGCATCTGTTCCTATCGGAATCATTCTGGTCTTAGAAACATCCTCTCCAACCTTTTCTCCTGGGAGATGTCCTCCTATTCCTGGTTTTGCTCCCTGGCCAATCTTTATTTCAATAGCAGCACCTATATTTAAATAATCCACATCAACTCCAAATCTTCCAGATGCACACTGAACAATGGCATGATCTTTATATGGATAAAGCTTCTTATGAAATCCTCCCTCTCCTGTATTCCAAAATGTCCCAACCTCCATACTAGCTCTTGCCAATGACTCGCAGGCGTTTATACTTATAGAACCAAAGGACATAGCAGAAAACATTATTGGGACCTCTAATTCTAGTTGGGGTGGCATCTCTGTAATCAATCTTCCATAACTGTCAAACTCTAGCCTCTCTGGTTTTCGTCCTACAAATGTCTTAAGCTCCATCGGTTCTCTTAAAGGGTCTATAGAAGGATTTGTTACTTGACTAGCATTTATTAAAAGCCTATCCCAATATATAGGGTATTCTCTATCATTTCCCATCCCTGTGAGAAGTATTCCACCTGTCTCTGCCTGTTTATATATCTCTTTAATCATTCTAGCAGTCCATTGATAATTCTCACGGAAATCTAGAGGATTTCTAATAATAGTTATAGCCTTTGTAGGGCACAGAGCAACGCATCTATGACACCCTACACAGCTAGAATTATCTGCTATAACTCTATCCTCCTCTTCATCATACTGATGAACTCCATTAGCGCACTGTCTTACACACACCTTACACCGTATACACCTAGTCTCGTCCCTTATCACAAGGAAATCAGATTCGTATAAGGTCTTCATACTAATACTCCCCTCTCTTCTAAAGTAGAGATAACCGCATCTCCACCCCTTGGCATCCATACTCTATCTAATTCTGGAGATAACGCCCTTATAGCGGATTCTTCAGATGCCACATATAAAAAGTCTCCACTTTCTCCAGCAACTAATGGCCTAAGCTTTATCCTATCGTTAAGGGCAAAGATACCATTTTTAAATCCAACAATGATTGCAAATGGGCCATTTAGTAGACAACTCTGATAAACAGCCCTTATAGCCTTCATCTTTATCTTTTCTTCTTCCTCCATATTATCAATAACGTTATATAATGGTGGAGCAAGGACTTTAACTGCAACATCCAAAGGCAATTTATGACGCCTTAAAAGTAGGTCTATAAGGTATGTAATGACTTCTGTATCGGTCATAAGGGTACACTTATAACCGAACATTTCTACGTATCTAGCATTTGTTCCATAAGAAGATATCTCCCCATTATGAACTACTGTCCAATCTAAAAGAGAAAAGGGATGTGCTCCACCCCACCAGCCTGGAGTATTGGTAGGAAATCTAGAGTGAGCTATCCATGTATATCCATAATATTCCTCAAGTCTATAAAATTCTCCTATATCTTCGGGATATCCTACACCTTTAAAAACTCCTACATTTTTACCGCTAGAGAAGACATAAGCGCCCTTAATTTTGCTATTTATCTTCATAACTAGGTCTACTATAAAATCTTCTTCACTAATCTCTTCATCTTCTATGTATTCTTCCTTTGGCTTTGCAAAATATCTCCATATTATCGGAGGATCTTTTATCGACTTAACCTTTCTAGTTGGTATCTTTTCTTCTTGCACGACATCTAGATATTTGTATAGTAAAAGAGAAGTCTCTTCTTTAGCTTTAGCATCTTCAAAAAATAGATGAAAGGCATAATAGTCTTCTCTATCAGGATAGATTCCATAGCTAGCAAAACCAGCTCCTAACCCATTGCCTCTTTCCCTCATCACACTCATAGCATTTACTATGCGATAACCAGAGGTTAGCTCTCCTTTTCTGTTTATATATCCCAAGAGCCCACAGGCTGATGGGATTCTAATTTCCCCTTCTATATGTCTCAAGTTCATATCCATTACTTTCATTACCTCCTTGAAGTAAAAGGTATAAAAAATCTCAGAGTTAGGGATAACACCATCGTTGGGATATAAATGATGCCAACTTTGGCAGGAGAGCAAACATTGCCTTTAGATAATACCCTAGACACCCTTGTCTTAGGGATCAGCGAATTGCAGAAATAATTATAGTGAAAAATTTCAATATGTCAATAGAAACGCTATAATCGTTTCTATTGACAAAAGAAAATAATCCATTATAATATCCATTAATAGTTTAAGACGATGAAGTCTTAGACTATTTCCTCTATCCAATGTAGGATTCCCCCAATGTAGGTCTAGTAACATTAATTTATTAGACACCAAAAGGAGGGATAATTATGTCTCTAAGTAGTTATCCAAAGACGAAAGAAGAGATTCTCAAGTATATGAGGGAAAATGACGTATACTTTGTAGAGGTATGGTTTACAGATATCTTGGGATATTTAAAGAGCTTTACAATTACCTCACATGAGTTAGAGAAGGCTTTTGAGGAAGGTTTAGGTTTTGACGGTTCATCTGTAAGGGGGTATACAAGGATAGATGAGAGTGATATGATAGCTTTTCCTGAGCCAGCTACATTTTCTATCCTACCCTGGAGGCAAAAGGATAAGAAAGTAGCTAGGATGTTTGCTACCATAGTAGAGCCAAACGGTAAACCATTTGAAGGGGACCCTAGATATGTACTAAAGAGGGTTCTTAAAAGAGCACAAGATATGGGTTTTACTTACTATGTAGGTCCAGAATTGGAATATTTTTATCTAAGGCTTAACAATTCACACCCAGAGGTATTAGACTGGGGTGGATACTTTGATCTAATCCCAAGAGATGAAGCTATAGACCTGAGACATCAGACTGTATTAATACTTGAGGAGATGGGAATAGATGTAGAGTTTACCCATCATGAAGTGGCTCCTTCCCAACATGAGATCGACTTTAGATATAAGGACGCATTGACTATGGCTGATATAGTTATGACAGCTAGGCTTGTTGTAAAAGAGGTTGCCTATATGAATGGAGTTTATGCTACTTTTATGCCTAAGCCTCTCTTCGGCCAAAATGGTTCAGGTATGCATGTTCATATGAGTTTATCTAAAAATGGGAAGAATGCATTCTTCGATGCTAATGATAAGTACCATTTATCTCAGACTGCAAAATACTTTATAGCTGGTTTAATGAGGCATGCCAAGGAGATAACCCTTATAACTAACCAATGGGTAAACTCATACAAGAGACTAGTTCCAGGATACGAAGCCCCCGTATATATATCTTGGGCGTTAAGAAACAGGTCAGACCTGATAAGAGTCCCTATGTATAAGCCAGGAAAAGAAGAAGCTACTAGGATTGAATATAGAGCACCTGACCCTGCCTGCAATCCATATCTAGCCTTCGCAGTAATGTTATCCGCTGGGCTCGAAGGGATTGAAAAGAAGTATTCTCTTCCTGATCCAGTTGAGGAGAACGTCTATCATATGAGTGATGACGAAAGAAAAGCTAGAGGTATAGAAAGCTTGCCTGGTAGTCTCATAGAAGCCATAGAAATTACAGAAAAGAGCGAACTAGTAAAGAAGGCTTTAGGAGAACATGTATTTACAAACTTCATCGAGAATAAGAAGATAGAATGGGACAATTATAGACGACAGGTAACAGGATACGAACTAGAAACCTATCTTCCTGTTCTCTAGACGTGAAATAGCTGGGGTGGATAACCACCCCAGCTAAATAAAAAAATGAAAATAGCAATAGCGCAGATAAACCCTACAGTAGGGGACTTAAAGGGTAATATAGAAAAGATTAGTAGAGAGATTAATAGGGCGAAGAGTTTATCTTCTGACCTTGTTATATTCCCAGAGTTATCAATAATAGGTTATCCTCCAAGGGACTTAATCTATAATGTAGAATTGGCAGGTTCTATAGAAAGGATACTAAAAAATTCCATTACCCCGCTGAGCTACGACATAGGAATTATTATAGGAAGCCCTTCTTATGATGATAATATCTACAATTCTGCTCTCTTTTTCTACGAAGGAAGATTATTTTTTAGACAGGATAAGATGCTCTTACCAAGCTATGATGTCTTTGATGAGACACGATACTTTAAACCCGCTAAAAATATTTCGCCTATAACATTCAAAGGTGAAAGACTAGGTATAACCATCTGTGAAGATATATGGAATGATAAAGATTACTGGAATAGAAGGCTCTATGAGATTGATCCTGTAGAGAAACTTGTCCTACAAGGTATAGATATCATCATAAATATATCTGCTTCTCCGTATCATTATGGAAAGAAGACACTTAGAATAGATATGCTAACTCATATTGCGAAGAAATATAAAAAGAAGATAATCTATGTAAACCAGATTGGAGGAAATGATGAATTAATTTTTGATGGCTCGAGTTTAGTAATAGATGAAAAAGGATACATAATATGGGAAGGTAAGAGCTTTGAAGAAGACTTTGGTACTATAGATCTTTTAGATACATCTATAAAAAAGAGTCCCGATAGCATAGTTGAGGATATCTCATCTATTTATAAGGCATTAGTTTTAGGAATAAAGGATTACTTTGCAAAAACAGGGTTCAAAAAAGCCTTAGTTGCATTAAGCGGTGGAATAGACTCTTCAGTTGTAGCCTGTTTAGCTGTATCTGCATTAGGAAAAGAAAATGTCTTAGGTATTAGTATGCCCTCTAGATACTCTTCTAAAGAAAGTATCATAGATGCAGAGATCTTGGCAAAGAATCTTGGTATAGAATTTAGAATCATTCCTATCGAGAAAGTCTTTTCTTCTTTTATAGAGACATTAAATCCTGATAATAGACCCCTTATAGATATGGCGGAGGAGAACCTACAGGCAAGGATTAGAGGAAATATCATAATGTTCATTTCTAATAGAGAAGGGTATCTTGTGCTTAGTACGGGGAATAAATCAGAGCTGGCAATGGGATACTGTACACTTTATGGAGATATGTCGGGAGGATTATCGGTTATAGGAGACCTACCTAAGACATTGGTATATGAGCTTGCAAGATTTATAAACAGGGAAAAGGAGATAATTCCTGAAAGAGTTTTTAAAAAGCCCCCATCTGCAGAGTTGAAGCCAAATCAAAAAGACGAAGATTCGTTACCCCCTTATAATATACTTGACCCTATTATTAAGGCCTATATAGAAGACAATTTGCCAATAGATAAAATAGTTAAGTTAGGATTTGATAGAGAGTTAGTTGAAAGCGTAATAAAAAAGATAGATTCTGCAGAGTATAAAAGGCGACAATCAGCACCCGTATTAAAGATAACCACTAAAGCTTTTGGGATGGGTAGAAGAATGCCTATAGCATGGAAAAGAAATTGGTAACCCCTTGAGGATTCACCTCAAGGGGTTTATTTGATTATATAGCTACCTCTCCTCTTTCTCCTGTTCTTATCCTTACAACATCATCTATAGGATAAATAAATATCTTACCGTCACCAATTTCTCCAGTCTTTGCTGTATTTAAAATAGTATCTACTATCATATCTACCTCTTCATCTCTGGCTATAATCTCTAGTTTTACCTTAGGAACAAGCTCCATACTATAGGTCCTTCCTCTCCACTGTGCAGTAATTCCCTTCTGTCTTCCATGCCCTTCAACCTCTGTAATTGTCAATCCAGGATAACCTAAACTCTGAAGAGCATTCATTATAGCATTTAGCTTTCCAGGACGAACTATAGCCTCTATCTTCTTCATCTTGCTATCCCCTTTCCAGATAAAATAGTACCTTCTAATTGAATCTCTCGCGTACTGATCTCTTCCTTTTTTATCTTTACCCCTAGATATCCAGGAACTCCCATTTCAGGTATATCTAAGCCTTCAAGTTCGGAGATTGGATCAACCCTTAAACCTACAACTTTATCTAATAACTTAAAGAAAAGATATGAAACAAGGAATACAAAAGCAAAGTTTGTAAGGACACCAATTAACTGCGCTAAGAATTGTCCACCGTCTCCATAGAATAGTCCTCTGACATTACCGGCAATACCATTAAGGCCATTACCATAGGTTCCATCTGCAAATAATCCTAATGCTAGACATCCCCACGCCCCACATACACCATGAACAGAGATGGCACCTACAGGATCATCCACCTTAAGAACCCTATCTATGTAAAATACACTTATAACTACTAAAACTCCAGCTATAGCACCAATAATAAAAGCAGATACACTATTAACAAAGGCGCAAGGGGCAGTTATAGCAACTAAACCTGCTAGCATACCATTTGCCATCATACTCGGATCGGGTTTTCCGAATTTGACCCACATCAATATTGTAGCTGCAAGAGCTCCAGAAGCGGAAGCTATCATTGTATTTACTGCTATAACACTAATCCTGAGGTCTGTTCCTGCTAGTGTGGAACCAGCATTAAATCCAAACCAACCAAAAGCTAAAATAAAAGTACCAACAATAGCCATAGGAATATTATGTCCCGGTATAACGTTTACACTTCCATCCTTTCCATATTTACCTAAACGCGGTCCAATAACCATCGCTCCAGCAAGAGCAGTTATACCTCCAACCATATGAACTACAGATGAACCTGCAAAATCTATATGTCCATGGCCTAGTCCAAAATTTATTCCTAATTGGGACAACCATCCTCCACCCCAAACCCAGTTTCCATATATTGGATATAGGAACATAGATATGAAAAAACCAAAGATTAAAAAAGGTATAAATCGCCATCTTTCAGCCATAGCCCCGGTAGGGATGGTAGCAGCAGTGTCCATAAATACCATTTGGAATAAAAATAATGCATAGACCGCTACATCATAAGAAGAGCCAGAAAGGAAAAATCCTTTTAAACCTAACAAACCAAAATTCTTACCAAAGAGATTTATGCTAAGTTCTCGATTTAATCCATCATACCCACCTAAAGCACCTATAGGTCCCACTCCTCCAAACATAAATGCAAAACCACAAATCCAAAAACCTATCATACCTATAGCATAGATTAAGAAATTCATCGCCATAGTATGAGCTACGTTCTTAGCTCTCGTAAGTCCTGTTTCTACCATAGCAAATCCTGTCTGCATAAACATAACGAGAAATCCGGATATAAGAGCCCAAATAAAATTAATAGCTACCTTATTATGTCCTACTGCGTTTGCTAAATCCAATAAAGAAACTTTGCCCTCTTCTTCTGTAGATATATCTGTTATACTTCCAGTTATAGCTCCATTAGGGTCATTCTCTCTAGCCAAAACTATATTGCTAATACTAATAACAAGCATTAACAAAGTGGCAATAAACACCAAACGTCTCATTTTGCTCCCTCCTTAAAATGTTTAAATTGAAGTATAACTCTAGAAAACCACCTTTGGAAATTCCCAACAATGGGGAGGATGAGACTCTATAATTATAAGATTACTATGGGCAACAACGCATATAGCTATCTCTGCTAGAATAGACTACTAGAACGTCTTCGTTCTAGTTTGGAAAGATTATACTAAATAGATAGTATTACTGTCAATAGGTTCCCGGCTCTTTCATACCCTTTCCCTATCAAATCCCTCCATGCTCTGAGAGAAAATTCCCCGTTATGTCTTTCCTATTTCTAAGAGTTTTTAATTTTAATTATCTCTCTTAGAGATAGGAGGGATTGTTATTTCAAAATAACTTTATTACAAAAGTGTCCCCAAGTCAGGTTCGGAATCCTATTGACAACGTTTACATCCTATAAATATAATACTAAGCAACAGTTTAAGGCAACGGCGCCTTACTGTATCCTTATCCGATGGTGGATTCCCAAGGGAGGGTATATTTTGTCTAAAAATAAATCCTATACAGGAGGTGTATATAATAATGTCTTTTTCCAGACCAAATGCGTCTGATGCTACACTTACAAGGCTAAGAGAGAAAGATTTCTCTCCATTTAGTGGGATGTGTGTAACTTGTTTAGATGGGTGCCCTGGATATTGTGAGATAGGTAGATCCGCCATAAGAGGCAGAGAGTATATATACCCTCAGCCTTATGGCAAGATAACAGCAGGGTCACAGAAAGATTACCCTGTAGACTTTTCCCATCTTAATATAAGCGGAACTTGTGTAGGAGCCCATGGAGTAGAAGCAGATCCAGATATAGCGACATTCCCAAAAGTTAGTATAGAAACAAGATTAGGCGATATAAAACTTAGAGCACCATGGTTTACTACTGGGTTAGGCTCTACATTCATAGCAAGGGATAATTGGGAAGGAGTAGCCATAGGTTCTGCATTGTTTGGAACTATGGTTGGCATTGGTGAGAATGTATGTGGGGTAGATCCAGAAGCCAGATTTAAAAATGGATATGTTCTCCATTCTCCAGAAATGGAGAGAAGAGTAAAGTTATTTAAAGAATGGCAGAGAGATGGATATGGTGAGATTATAGTTCAAGAGAATGTAGAAGATTCTAGACTAAAGGTCTTAGAATATGTCATAGATAGTTTAGGGGTAAAATTTGTAGAGATAAAATGGGGACAAGGAGCAAAGGATATTGGAGGAGAGATAAAGCTCCCGGCTATTGAATGGGCTAAGACCTTAAAAGAAAGAGGGTATATAGTCCATCCAGATCCAGATGATCCAGTCATTCAAGAGATCTACAGTAAAGGTGGTATTAAAGAGTTTGAGAGACACTCTAGATTGGGGATGGCATCTCTAGAAGGCTTCTTAAAGAGAGTTTATGAACTTAGAAGTAAAGGAGCACAGTATATATCCTTAAAGACTGGTGCCTATAGACCAAGAGACTTAGCCTTAGCGCTAAAGTGTGCATCTGAAGGTAAGATTGACCTTCTTATTGTAGATGGAGCCGGTGGTGGAACAGGTATGAGTCCTTGGAGAATGATGAATGAATGGGGAGTTCCAACTATCTATCTAGAATCTCTAGTTTATAAATATGCCAAGGTTCTTCAGGAAAAGGGTAAATATATCCCACCAATAGCTATAGCAGGCGGATTTACATTAGAGGACCATATATTTAAGGGCTTAGCACTAGGAGCACCATTCGTCAAATTAGTAGCTATGGGTAGATCCTCCTTAACTGCCGCTATGGTCGGGAAGACTATAGGGGAGCTAATTAAAGAAGGTAAGACTCCTCAAGAATATAAGAAATATGGGGAAGATATACAAGAAATCTTCTCTGCCGCAGCAGAACTAGAAAAGATCTATGGTAAAGACTGGAGAAAGATACCAACAGGAGCCTTAGGAGTATATGCATACTTTGATAGACTAGCTACAGGGTTAAAACAATTTATGGCTGGAGTTAGGAAATTTAGCCTAGAGTATATAGATAGAAATGACTTAATATGTCTTACCGAAGAAGCAGCCAAAGTAACTGGTCTTCCTTATGTGATGGAAATGGATTACGAAGAAAGTATGAAGATTCTAGAAAGTTAATTTCCCCTATCTCATATAAGCTAGGGGGTAATTTAATTCTGCCCTCTAGCACTTTTTATCTTATTGTAGTATAATTAGTTTAGGTGATGAAGTCCACCGTTAATAACTCCATATAGGAGTTGATGACTTCTACTCAAGATTGGGTAGAAGTCATTTTTTGTTTTAGGAGGTCTAAATGAATATAGAAGCATTTGTAAATTTTAAAGAAAAGATTGTAAAGAATGTTTCAAAGGTTATTGTAGGTAAGGATGAGGTTATAGAACTAGTTAGTGTAGCTTTTATCTGCGGAGGGCATATACTTCTTGAGGATGTACCAGGTTTAGGTAAAACTATGTTAGTAAGGGCATTTGCCAAGACGATAGGGTGTGATTTCAAAAGGATACAATTTACCCCAGACTTACTTCCTTCAGACCTCACCGGTATAAATTTCTATAACCAAAAGACTGGAGATTTTCAGTTCAAACCAGGTCCTATATTTACAAATATTCTTCTCGCAGACGAGATCAATAGGGCAACTCCAAGAACTCAATCCGCTCTATTAGAGGCTATGCAGGAAAAACAGGTTACCGTTGACGGAGTAACAAGAAAACTCTCTGAACCTTTTATGGTTTTGGCAACCCAAAATCCTATAGAATCATTTGGAACATTTCCTCTCCCTGAAGCCCAGTTAGATAGATTCTTTATGAGGGTCAAGATTGGCTATCCCACAAGAGAAGAAGAGATAGAGATAGTAAATAGAAATAAGAAAGAAGACCTCATTAAAGATTTAGAGAGTGTGGTAACTACTGAAGAGATAGCGTATGTTAGAAGTGCCTATAATGATGTAAGAATTTCAGAAGAAGTAATGAACTATCTCTTAGATATAATAGAGAAGACTAGAAATGTCGATATTGTCCAATTAGGAGTAAGCCCTAGAGGAACTATCGCCCTCTTTAAGGCAAGTCAGGCTTATGCAGCTATAAACGGAAGAGAGTATATAATTCCGGAAGACATTAAAAAGATGGCACCTTATGTACTAAATCATCGTGTTATCTTAAAAGGACTGAGTAGAGACAGAGACATCTATTCGTTTATAAAATCTATCCTTGATACGGTAAAGGTCCCTGTAGAAGAGGTATAAATGGCTTATCTATTACTCTTTTTGATAATCGTTGGAGTAATACTAAATAGGTTATCAAAAAAGTATACACTCTTTGGAGTTACATATCAAAGGGAGATTTCAAAGAAGATCTTAGAGATAGGAGAAGATTTTTATATAACTACCATCGTAGAGAATAGAAAATTACTCCCAGTAACATTTCTACAGATCATAGAAAGATTTCCTACAGGTATAGAGTATAAATTTAGAGCGGATCAGTCTAAGACTGTAGAATTTTTATACCATACCATTACTATGTTTCTACTACCGTTTCAACGTATAAAAAGGATCTATACTGCAGTATGTCAAAAGAGAGGAAGGTATATCTTTGAAGATGTTTCCTTAATCGGTGGAGACCTTTTGGGCTTGAATACTTTTGTAAAGAGTATAAGGTATAATCAAGAGATTATAGTCCTGCCTAAGAGTATAGACTTAGAAAGAGAGCTTATCCCCTATGGAAACTATAATGGGAATCTATCTGTTCAACGCTGGATTATAGATGATCCTACAATGATTATAGGAGTAAAAGAATATACTGGACTTGAGCCGGCAAAAACCATCCACTGGCCCTCCTCACTAAGGACAGGGAATCTAATGGTAAAGAAGTTTGACTTTACTTTAGAAAATACAGCTATGATTATACTAAATGTCGAATGTGACAAACCCTTCTGGGTAGATATAAAGCCAGATGATATAGAAAAGTGTATCTCAATTGCTAGAGGAGTTATGGAAAAGTTCGAGGCTGTAGGAATACCATATGGCTTTGCCACAAATTCTATTATGCACGGCTTACCTGCAAGTAGAAATGTAATCTACCCTTCATATGGGATCTCTCATTTAGAGTCTCTCTTAGAATGTCTAGGAAGGGCTTCTTACAGTATAAGTCTAACATTTGAGGAATTGCTTTCAAAACTAAATAAACGAGATATAAGCTGTTCTACCTATGTCATAATAACTCCTAAAGTCTTGGAATCCTATATAAAACCTATAAATTCTCTTACATCTGAGCTAGAAGAAGTAATACTAATCTCACTTAAGGATGAAAATCTTGAATTCGTATCTGATAGCATACTGAAATACACAGATAGAGGAGCGGAGTATGTATATACGATACCTCAAGATAATAAGTAACATATCTCTTTTATTTGGAATCTTTGGATTCTTACTGAGCTTTATTGGTAATCTTCATCATACCGAGATTCTATATTTGTGGGTTATTCTAAGCTCCTTTATTATTTATAGGCTATCCTTTAAAAAGATAATCTTCTTCCTCCTATTACCTCTACCCTTCTTGCCATTTATAGCTATAAGAGGTACCCTAGATAGGGTATTCATAGCCATAGTTGGTTTATACTCTCTGTATCTTTTGTCTAGAATTATTAAAAGATTGACTTATGGATCTGCAGTAGAAGAATTTGAAAGGATCCTACCTATAGTAATTATAATCACTGTAGTTTCTATAGCCATATCCTTAGCTTTTCCAGATAAAGCTAAGGTTTATAATAATATAGTTCTACCTTACTTTGTTGTCTATCTGGTCTCAGCAGTAATCCTACTTAGGACCTTAAGGTATATCGAATATAGCTCTAGTGAGAATAAGGATATAAACAAGGTAAACCTAGCATATTCAATCGGCATAATTTCTATATCCTTTCTTCTAAGTCTACCAGTAATTAGGTCAATCCTTTGGAGGGGTATATCTATAGGTTTTACCTATATCCTTAGCGGTTTTCTTATGGGGTTGGCATGGTTTGTAGTTTTTATCTTTTTTATCTTTGATAAGATTATAGCCTTTTTAGGTAGATTCTTTAAGGCAGAAAAACGTGAACTTCCAGAGATAAAACTCGACGAATTAAGTAACAGGATTCTAAACATGGCAAGGATGGGAGAGGGCAGAGAGCCAATAAAAGAGAGAGTCACTACTTCTAGCACTAACCAGATACTTATAATCATCCTTAGTATAATAGTAATTCTTCTCGTAGCTTACATTGTATATACTCTCTTTAGAAAATATGAGTCCAGACGTAAACCAAAAGAAGAGGATTACATAGAGACAAAAGAATTCATTGTCATAAAAAAAGAAGAAGGCTCAGGAGTTCTAAAGAGAATTTTAGATAGGCTTAGACCAAAGGACCCTGTAGAAAAGATTAGGATTTACTATAAAAGATATCTCTTAATGTGTAAAGAAAGAGAGATAGAACTAAAAGAAAGCGATACTACTTTGGACATATATTCAAAGTCAAAGAATTTCTTTAATAGAGAGGTCTTGCCTAAAATAAGAGAGATCTATATAAGAGTTAGATATGGTCTAGAAAATCCTTCCAATGAGACGGTAAGAGAGTTTATTGCCCTTTATCGGAAGCTTAATTCTAAAAATTAAATCTAGAACTGTGGCACGCTTATAATAGTACTATTTTCATTTCCAAGGACTTTGCCTGAAAGATAGGCGATTACTACAGTTCTAACTAGCACATCTCTACTTGACCTTGGGCCAACTATCGCTATTTCAAATCCATGGGGAAATCCATCTCCTGTATTATCAGAATTGCCAAATTTAGGGATAGCTATATACCCCATATTATTATACCCTATAGCATAGTAAACATTCCCTGTTGGAAGTCGATTTGTTCCAAAGTCTTTAAAGGCAAGATTACTATCCATCTGGATTGAATAATTATTAAGGGGAGATGTATTTCCATTATCACCTAAAGAGTAAAACTTTGCATTCTTTAAATCTATGGCGTATCTCATCCCCATATTATAGAGTGCCTGTACCAGACTCTTCTTAACATTGTTATCTGATATCCTATCTATTGCTGTATAATCTACATAAATCTCTTTTGATTGAGCCTTCAATAAGACTATTGGATTTCTGCCATTTATTTTAGTATCGGTATCTTTAGCTAAAAAATAACGGACAAATCTATAATTATCTATCCTATAACTAATGTCTCCTAAAGTTAGTTCTATGGGGTTTAGATATTTTACCATAAAGAGAACATTACCCACATAAGATGCTTGAGGAGGAAAACTACCCGTATCATTTATAATCGGTAATTTATTCTTATCAAGCTGTGAATAATTAGAAGGAAGAGTTATAGATATCTTATCCTTATAGCTGGAATTATTATCTATTATAATCGCTGACTGCACAACATCAGATTTTATATTTTCTATAATCTTTTGATTTATAAATTTTATATCATTTACTGCAGTTATAGTAGTTGTAGAAAAGATCGTACTCTCTGACACTTGATATATTATAGGTATGACTAACGAAATTACTGCTAAACTTATAATTAATTCTATCAGAGTAAAACCTGTTCTCATCTTCTTATAAACACTCTCCTTTGGTGAAATGCATAGTGGTTCTGTATATCCTTTCTGTAAGCCTCAACCATAAATATATATGTACCAATAGGAAATTTACTGGCTGGAGTATTAAGCGTGTAAGACATACTTTCTACCTTATGGATATCATCTGGTCTTTCTCCAGGGGATGCAGGTTGATCATCCTGAACATATTTCCAGCTCTTTCCACCATCAGAAGAATATTTCACTGCATAAATTACTTGCGGTGGATCAGTATAAGTATAATCAGAGTATGGTTTTCCATCCCAACGTTTCCACTCTAATGTCCACTGTATATTGATGTTTTCAGGGTTATTTATCTCGTCAATTTCGGTGGGGGATGTGATAGAGACATACGGAACTTGATCTATTCTATCTGGATTTGAAGGATTTCCGGCATCGAGAAATCCCATAATAGTGCTTACAATAGAATACCTAGCAATAAAGGCTACACCTGCTTCACCTGCTGGAGACAAACCGTTTATCAGGAAATAGCCAGTTTTAGTATCCCCAGCAAGGGTAGGGGCAGTTAGTTTTAATAGAGCACTAGACCTATAACTAGAATTGAATGAGGCATTATAGTATGATTTATAAAACTCTAATTCCCCTCTATAAGAAGTAAAATCTGGGCTATTCCACTGAGGAGGCATCCATCCCTTAGTCTGTAAATTTACATTCAGCGCAAAGGGACGTCTAGCATCCATAGACTCTGGCAGTACAATATTGAAGGCTTCGTTTATTCTCCTTCCATCATCGGTGAGAGTTGCCGTATTAGAAGCATTGGGAGGATTTCTATGCTCATGGTTAAACCCTAAATTGGAATTAGTAGGGTCTGAACTTCCATTTAACGCGGTAGGTGGACCATACTCACGTGTCCTCTTAAACCTATCATAAGGATACCCTAAAGAAGAATATCTTACTCTAGAAAATGTTGGAGCAGATAGATTTCCATACGTCTTCCAATTACTATACTGACTATCTGGATATAATTCTCCAAGCCATATTCTTGAATACCAATTAGAGTTTTTGTCTTTTATCAATCTACAATAAAATTGATTTGCCCCGTCATCTGGGATTATTTCGTCAACCTTAATTGTTCCACTTGAGCCCCAAGGAAGAGCTGAGATGGGATTATCTAAAAGATTATTTATATAAGGATTTGCAGAGTCTCCACCCATCTCCTGTCCAAAGCCTACATAGTAGAAAGAAAACCCTGTGACGCTATTAAAAATACTCCTAGACCTTAAGATGCCATCTCTAAAGACTTGGAAATATCTAGGAATATCAGAGTCAAATGGATAATTCGAGTAATATGGCATACCCCACCCATTACTCCCGCTAAAACCATAATAACCTGAGAGATTATTTGTAAACCACTTATTATAACCGCCATTTGCCTTTACATCCAGATATGGACAGTATCTTGGATCTCCCATAAATTGGAATTTCTCTGTAATGGGTGGCTCTAGACCTATCCAGGTATATGTCCTAGAACGATTTGGTATATATTGGATTGGGTCGGGGATACTATTTACATCTTTATCTCCTATATATGTCTCTATAGTGAGCATCTTATTTGAGGGACTTATACTATTTAAGATATTTCCATCTAAGGTTATTATCCACCTTGCAGTATTCTTAGGGCTATTACCTGTTGTCGTTAAGTCCTGCCAAGCAGAATAATCAGAAGATGTTCCAACTGGACAGGGAATATACTCAAGACCATAGAGCTTGTAATCATTAGGCAATCCTCCTCCATTATTACCATTTTGAGGACAGGTTGTTGGTGTATTCTTAAGGAGAATCTTAGTGCCTATTAATCTTCCATTATTGTCGTATAAGATACTAGCTTCATAGTGATTAGGTAACTGGGCGTCAATTTTAGTATATTGAGTATTCTCATTACCCTGTATAAACTTTATTCCCTTTATCCCTTCTATCACTCCGTCATTGTTTGTATCAAGGCTTATCCCTCTTATTAGAATAGTTATATTTTCTACACTATTAGGTGTAGAATAATTCGGCATAAGATAGGCATAGACTCTTAACTTTACATCGTCACCAACATTATATTTTAGTTGTTCTGGATGTGTCACTATCCTTACTCCAGGATAATTCTCTGGGTCTTTGGCTGGGTCAGAATAGTTCCTTAAGGGAGGAAAAGGCATTAACTCACCATGAAGGTTTATTATAATAGAGTTTTTATACTTGTCTGGATTTGAAAAGAGGTCTTCCATTAGCATTCGCCAGCTTGGTTCTAATTTTGGATTAGACATTTTCTCATAATTATATCTTAGTAACTCATCAGGATATCTCATACTGTGATTGAATTGGTCCGCCAAAGCATATGTTCCATCGTTAAAAACTCCATCTATGTTGAGTTTACCCTTTATGAAGTTTGCATCAAAATAGTAGGAGTTAGCCTGATTGCTATTATTTAATAATCCAGGATAGAGATAAGCCCAAGGAATACTAAAAGCTACAGGGTTTTCTTTATTTATATATGGCCTATAATACTCATCTCTTCCATAAGAGAGTCTTGTTATCCAGTGAGTTCTTATAGTAAGGTTCGGATTTCTAGACTCCATCTCGCTTATAGCACTGTCTATCATCATCCTAAGATTTGTAGTGTTTACCCACCAACCAGGGACATTCTCAATAGCTATGAGATATATGTCATATACCTGTTGAGGAATATCTGGAGAGCCCATTGTAGAGATTATAGTACTTATATCTGAAAGCTTTTGATAACTGTTCCCCATTCTTTTAAAGATCTCAACTATCACATATCTTACATCACGGCTCTCAACATTAGGTAACTTTTTCACAGTTATACGCCTATAAAACTTCCAATTCCCATCACTTAACTTGCTATTACCACTTAAGATATGAGTAGGAGTAGCATCCTTCACCGTAGTTAAAACTGGATTGTAACCTGTGCCATCGTCAAAATTATCCAGATACTCTGCCCTCTTCTCTTCACCTTTTCTTATATAACTTTTAAGCTCTTCTAATATCTGGTTTGCCTTTACATTTGCAAAAGCGATGTCCTGATTACTAGAAGTATAATTAAACGTCATGGCAATATAATTAGCTATGACAACAAGGACTATCCCAAGGACAAGTAGACTTATTATGACTTCTATAAGAGTAAAACCCTTTTTCATTGGTTCACCTCTTTAATAATAGGGGTAGCCCTCCTATAAAGGCCTACCCTCCGTTTCATCATATCTATAATATTCTTATCGTAATCTATCTCTGAAATCTCTCCTGTCCCTTCTATATTTGACTCTGAACCAGTTACAACTAAACAACCAGAGATAAGAGAAGGAGCCTGTTGTATATAATTACTTGCAGCCTTCCCAGCTACATATATAATTCCAGTAAAATTGCTATTGCTACCTGCCTGAATATTTAGATTACCATTAACTATGAGAATGCCTCCTCCATTTAGGGGTCTAGTTATTGAAAACTGTGCATTTCCATCTATATATATGAGTGCCGAGGTAGGTAGTTTCTCTGGCAATTCATCCACTTTTGATACACTTATATCTGCAAGATTGCTCAACTCATCTAGAGAGAGTCCAAAGATAGATGAAGGATCAAGAGGCATTTTTTGATTCTCTAATATAGTGCCCTGAATTTCACCTATCTTTGTAACTTTACCGTTAGTAGCAACGCCACCACGAACCCTTCCGCCACTTCCTACTTTTACATTCTTCTCAGCAAGAATTGCCGCTTCTATAGGAAGGTTTACACTTACCCTTCTTATCTCTGTAGATAACTTACTCCGTCCTAATATTCTATTAGGAGGCTCATTAAATCTTTTGTCTGGGTCTATCTTTTGAAAGACATAACCATAGCTAGTAAGTTTCCAGATACTTCCTGGTTGGGTAACACCTCTTTCTTCAGAAACGTCTTTCGCATCGCTTTTTGGGACTTCGTATCTACCATAAATGTTCCCAGAGATTAGATATTCTCTCACTAATCCTATACTAGGATCCTCTGTATCCTCCCCTTGAGGGGAAAATATCAAAACTGGCTGAGTTAGTTGTCTTTTAAACCAGGATATAGCATCCTCTATGCCAGCATTAGCTACCTCATCAGCCTTTAAATTGACATTAAAACTTACCCTCAGACTTCTTTGAAGGTTTAAGACTATCGCCATCCCCACAGCTATAAATACACTAAGGATTAATATCAAAAGAACAACAAATACTAAAATAAAACCTCCCTTTTTCCTCATACCCTTTTTACCTCACTATACTATTTGAAAACATTATACCATAAAAATATAGGCTGGCAAATGCCAGCCTATAATACATTTCCACTCTTAACTTATAAGCATTTAAGCAGGTTAAACCTTAAATCTCTCTATCCCATCTCTTAACTCTTTTATCAGATTAGATAACTGCTGTATATTAGCAGTTACTTCTTCAATCGATGCTGTGACTTCTTCGGTAGCAGCAGAAGTTTCCTCGGCTGAAGCAGCATTTTCTTCTGCTATTGCAGCTACTCCTTGAATCGCATCAGATATTCTCTTCCCGCTCTCTAATAAATTATTTATGCTATCCACTATGCTTTGGACCATCTCCATAGCTTTATTATTTGCCTGTGAAATGCTATTAAATGTCTCAGTAACTTTACTTCCTATCTCTAACTGTTTAGATATTGTCTTTACTGCTTCATCTGTGCTCTGTACTGCTCTACTAATCTGATTTCTTATCTCATCTATAAATTGAGATATCCTCTGTGCACTCTGATTAGACTCTTCTGCTAACTTTCTTACTTCATCAGCTACCACAGCAAAGCCACGTCCTGCCTCACCTGCCCTAGCAGCTTCTATAGCTGCATTTAATGCGAGTAGATTAGTCTGTGAACTTATATTCGATATTGTCTCCACTATACGACCAATCTCTCCTGCTGCAGATTCAAGTTCGTTCATTACTCTTACAACAGAGTCTGTCGCCTTTGTCGTCTGAGAAAAGCCCCTATTAAGTTCCTCAATAACTAGTCTCCCCTCGTCAGTAAGTCTTACTGTATCTAAAGCAGACTTTTCTACACTAGATGCGTTCTGAGCCAATTCTTCTATATTTCTACTTATACTTTCTACCTCACTGGAGGCAGAAGTTACATTTTTTGCTGTCTCTTGTGCACCACTAGCTACTCCTTGTGAAGTAGTTGAAATCTGCTGAACAGCAAGCGAGGTCTGATTAATAGCCTCCAATATATGAGAATTTAAGCTAGATACTGAAGACATAGTCTCTTTAATCCTTGTCACTAAACTCTTCAATTCTCTAACCATAATGTTTATGCCATCGGCAATCTTACCTAACTCGTCATCCTGATTGACATCTAAAGATTCCGAGAAGTCATAGTTAGATACTCTACTAATATAACCTATGATTTTTCTTAAGACTTTATTCAACGGAATTGATATTAAAAGTATAATCACTGCACCCAGTAAGACAAAGCCTACTATGATAAGTCTGATCCGATTAGCAACAGAGGACTTCATAGCTACTAAATCATCTACATAAACCCCTGTTCCTATGATCCACTTCCATGGTTCAAAACCTTTTACATATGATATCTTTGGCTGTGGCTTCTCCTTTCCAGGCTTAGGCCATTGATACTTTACAACGCCTTCTCCCTTCTGTTTTACTACATCTACCATTGCCACAAAAAACTTAAATCCTGTAGGATCCGCATAGTTCGATAGATCCTGTCCATCCATTTCAGACTTTATAGAATGCATAACCATAACTGGAGTATAATCATTTATCCAGAAATAGTCATCATCACCGTATCGCATATTTTTAATAGACAATTTTGCCATCTCTTTAGCTTTATCTTCCGTCATCTTCCCTTCTTTATAGAGGTTATAATAGTATTGAACTATGTTTACTGATGTCTCAACCAAACTTTTAGTCCGTCTTATTGCCTCATTCTCCAAGCTAGAACCTATAAAGGGTATTATAAAAGCCTCATTCAAAATAACAAAAGACAAGATTAGTATAACTCCTAAAAGAGTAACTTTTGTTGTAACCTTCATACTTCTAAAAGTAACTTGCAAGAAAGTTCTCCTCCTTTTTTATTTGATTTTTAATCTATTTAAAATTTCGTAGTTCCTACGATAACATATTTTCTCTATTTCTGCAAGTATCTTAGAAAAAAAATCCCATCCTATATTTATATAAAAGTTCGCATTTAGTATATTTATGAATCTAAAAAGATGCATAGGTATAGTATAAAGATGCTATAATAAGATAGCTATAGGTTTTTACTAGGAGGTCTAGGATGTTGATTAGATTTTTAGGTGCAGTAGGAGAGGTAACTGGCTCTAACTATTTATTAGAGACAGAGAATAATAAATACCTTGTTGACTGTGGAATATTCCAAGGAGAGAATGAAAAAGAGAATGAAGCCCCATTTGACTTTTCTCCATCTTCTATAAAGGCTATACTCCTTACACATGCCCATTTAGATCACTCAGGTAGAATTCCAAAACTGGTTAGAGAAGGCTTTAAAGGTAAGATATATGCAACTCTGCCAACTATAGAACTCTGTGAAATCCTATGGTTTGACACTGTAAAACTGATGAAAGAAGAGGCAGAGAGAATAAACAGAAAACATCAGAGGGCAGGAAAACCTCCTATCGAAGTCTTATATACCGAAGAGGATGTTGAGGCTAGCCTTAAATTATTTGAACCCATTCCTTATGATGAAATAATTTCATTAGAAGATATAAAATTTAGATTTAGAGATTCCTCCCATATCTTGGGTTCATCTTCGATAGAGGTATGGAATAAAGATATAAAGATAGTCTTCTCTGGAGATATCGGACAGTGGGAAGGAGTTATGGAGGGGACCCCGGCTATAATAGAACAAGCAGACTATGTAATTATAGAGTCTACCTATGGTGACAGAATTCATAAATCTCTAGCGGAAACTAGAGAAGAATTTACTCAGGCTATACAGAGCGCAATATCAGAAAATGGTAAAGTTCTTATCCCATCTTTCGTAGTAGATAGGGCGCAGAGAATAATATACGAGACAAGACTATTAGAAGAAACGCTTGTTCTTCCTAAGAAAGTTCCCATATACTTTGACAGCCCAATGGGGAAAAAGGTTACTCAAGTCTATAGAAAATATAACAGTCTTCTTTCAAGCGAGTTGCAAAAATACTATCTAAACTCTCAGGACCCTTTTGATATAGAAAATCTAAGGTATCTATCATCTGTAGAGGAATCAAAAGAGATAAATAATCTGGATATGGGAATAATTATAGCTGGAAGCGGAATGTGCACCGGTGGAAGAATACTTCACCATATAAAACATAGTATATGGAAAGATAACACACATATAATCTTTGTAGGGTATCAAGCCCAAGGGACATTGGGAAGGAGAATTATAGATGGCGCAAGAAGTATTAATGTAATGGGGGAAGAGATAGCAGTAAGAGCCAAAGTCCATACTATTAACGGCTTTTCTTCTCATGCAGACCAAAGAGACTTATTAAGATGGGTAGATGGGTTTCAAGGTAGTCCTATGTTTATAATAACTCATGGTGAACCAAACTCCTCTCAAGCACTTTCACAACTACTTAGGCTTAAGGGATACCAGACTCTAATTCCAGTAAAGGGACAGATCATAGACCTTATAAAGAAGGAAATATCAGAAGTAAGACCTAGCCCATCAATAGATTGGAACTCCTTATTTTTGGAATTGGATAATCAGATATCTACTCTAAAGGAGAAAGTTATTGGCTCTTCTGATATTGAAAAATTTGGTTTATTAAAGGCTATATCTATAATTCTTAAAGAAATTATCAAAAGATAACTTTAGGAGGTTACCATTGAAGATTACTTTTATAGGACATGTCTCTAAAGATATAAATATATTTAAGTCTAAGAAACAGACAATTCCTGGAGGAGGGGTCTATTATGGAGCCTTTGTTTCTAAATCCTTTTCTGTAGAAACCTCTGTATATACAAAACTAGCTGAAGAGGATAAAGAACTCTTTAAAGATATGGAAGAATACGGTATAGAGGTTATATACTTCCCTTCAAAGACTACTACAACTATCCAAAATATCTACCCAACTGATAATCCTGACGATAGGGTATCTAAGATGATCGAAAGGGCTGAGCCATTTAATGAGGAAGAATTAACTGGTATAAGAGGTGCTGATATTATTCACATCTCAGGCTTATGGCACGGGGAGATCTCAGAAGTCTTTATAGAGAAACTACGTAAAAAGGCTGATATCCTTGGATTAGATGCTCAGGGATTCTTGAGGAATGTAGATAGTGACGGTAATATGGTGTACAAGGATTGGGAATATAAAGAAAGATATCTCCCCCTAATAGATGTATTTAAGGTGGACTCTAGAGAATCCGAGGTTTTAACAGGTATAAAAGACCATTATAGAGCCATAGAAGAGATTTCCAAGTGGGGTCCTAGAGAAATACTACTTACCTATAGGGATGGGATTATCTTGTGGGCTCAAGGAGAAATCTTTGAAGAAAAATTTGGTGGTTGGACATTAGAAGGGAGGACAGGAAGAGGAGATACCTGTATGGCAGGTTATCTTATCCACAGACATCTTGGTTATAAATCCGCATTGAAGAAGACAGCGGAGATAGCCACAGAAAAGATGAAAAGTCCTGGACCTTATAAAAAGAGAGGGGTGATTTGATGTATAGAGTAAATAGTATAACTGATGACACTCTTTTATTAGAGGGAGAAGGAAGGACCATTTCCTTCTCCTTTATTGGAGAGGATATTATTAGATTTAAGATCTTAGAAGAAGGGGTGGATGAGTCTACCGAATTTAAGGTAGCTGAAGGAAAAACTCTAAGTAAGATCAAAGTCTCAAATGTCTCTGAAGATAAACTTAGGATTACCTTAGACACTACTGAAGTGTTTATAAATCTTAATCCATTCTCTTTTAAAGTCTATAAAGAAGGGAAAGAGAAGTTTTCTACAGATGATGTTGTATCTATAGATAAAAGGAATGAGGAGACAATATTTAGGTTTAAACTAACGCCTAATGAAAGGATCTATGGCTTAGGACAAGACCATATGGCAGATCTTGATCAGAGAGGAAAGGAACGCAGGTGTTGGCATCAGTGGAATGGATTTAGAAGAAGTGGAAATAATTCTGTCCCATTTTTATTATCCTCAGAAAACTATGGACTCTTTCTGGATACTAGCTGGCCTGTAAGGTTTAATATAGGTGGAGATAGAGTGCCTGACAAAAATACTGGTAATGAATGGGCGCCATCCCCCTGGAATTGGGATTTACCAAGTGGAGAAGGCAACCCTGACAAGCTTGTAGTTCTATTATATGGTTCTAAAGTAGCAGATTTTTACATAATTTTGGGAGAGGATTTTAACAAGATAATAAAGAATTACTATGAGATTACAGGAACTCCTAGGCTACTCCCTAAATGGGCTTACGGATTTATACAGTGTAAGAATAGATATAGGAGTGAAGAGGAACTACTTAGATTAGGTAAAAAGTTTAGAGAGAGAGAAATTCCTGGGGACGTATTAGTCATAGACTGGCTATGGTTTAGGGAATTTGGAGATTTAGAGTGGAATAGAGACTACTGGCAAAATCCGGAAAAGACATTTGAAGAGTTAGCAAGACTTGGTTTTAAAGTTATGCAAGCCCAACATCCATTTGTAGACAGAAAATCTCTAAAGTACGAGACCTTTAAAGAAAAAGGCTATCTAAATAATGTCCCTTCCGATGCTAGACCAACATTTGATCATTCAAACCCAGAGGCTAGAAAGGGTTGGTGGGAGGAGATAAAGAAGCTTTATCAAACTGGCATAAGAGGCTATTGGACAGATATGGGAGAGATAGAAGAGCATAAGCCGGGAACGATGAGTTATCTTGGGTCTAGAGAAAAGGTCCATAATATTTACACATTATTATGGACAAAGGGACTTTATGAAAATCAGAGAAATACATTTGGGACAAGGGCTTTTTCTCTAGCTAGGACATTCTGGTGCGGGATACAGAAATATAGCGTTGCAATGTGGTCTGGAGATATAAACTCTAGCTGGGAAGTCTTAAAAGATCAGGTTGTTGTAGGGCAGGATGTAACTCTAACTGGTATGCCTTATTGGTGTACAGATATTGGTGGATTTTTCTTCCATCCAGAATTTACCTCTGAACTATATGTAAGATGGTTCCAGTGGGGGACTTTCTGTCCAATATTCAGGACACATGGGACCAGACCAGAAAACGAGCCGTGGTCATTTGGAAAAGACACAGAAGAGATACTTAAAAAATTCATTAGGCTTAGGTATAGACTTATGCCATATATCTATAGTTTAGCCTATGATGTATCTACAGGTAGGCAGATAATGCGGGCTATGGTTGTTGACTATCCAGATGATAAAAACGCTTACGAGAGTAAATACCAATTTATGTTTGGAGATATACTAGTTTCTCCTATTGTAGAAAAGAATGCTAGGATAAAGGAAACCTATCTACCTGAAGGCTATTGGTATGACTTTTGGACAGGAAAAAGATATAGTGGTAAGAGATTCCTCAAGACACCAGCACCAATAGACCGAATTCCTCTATTTGTAAGAAATTCCTCTATAATTCCTATGAATACCCAAGATGTTATGTATGTAGATGAAAAGCCACTAAAAGAGCTAGATATTAACATATATACACCTATAAATGGAGAATTTGAGATCTATGAAGACGATGGAAATACATACAGTTATGAGGATGGTGAGTTTGCAAGGATTAAAATCTCTGCCTGTGAGACAGAAAATCAGATAAAGATAACTATATCTAGCTATGGTAAAGAATTCAGAGGCTTTGAGAAGGATAAGAAATTTAATCTATACATCTATGGCATAAATGGAAAAAGTGTGAATGTAGGAGATAAACTACTAGATTTTGAAAACGAAAATAATGTATTAAAGATAAAGGGTGTAAGCTATCACTTCGGGGATACTATAGACATAGTGGTAGAAAAGACTGAACCGCCAATTATAGAAGAAGATAATATTGAAGTCTTTGTGGATGGACTAGATAAAGGACAGGATGGATCTATAAAGGTTAATGTCTTAGTAGCAAATGGTAGCTCTGCACCTATAAGAAGTCTCTACTTTAAAATAGATAAACCTGAAGGATGGGCAATAGTATCTTCTAATTTACCAACCGGCCAAGCTAACTTCTCATATCCCGATGGGAAATTGACATTAAATCCAGGAGATATAGTCCAAAAGGAACTAATTCTCTCGCCGATAGGGGCATCAATATCACCGTATGAAAACGTTATTATAAGGGCAGAAATTGAGAGTGAGGATAAGCTTGAAGAGAGGACTTTCAAAATAAATCTTAGAGATGGCAGTATAACAGGTTGGAAGGTAATAGGACCATTTAATATTGAAGTAAGAGAGATAGAAGAATACCCAGAGAAAGTAGAATACTTAATACAAGATAAAGTCTGGAGATGGACTTCAGGGTCTAAATACACAGTTGAACCATTTGGCTATCTTGACCTCTTAAAGTTTTCTAAAGATATGATGAATGGAGACATCACTAAAGGCACTTCCTATGCAAAGGGAGAACTCTATTCAGATAAAGACACTACTATAAGATGCTCTCTATATGGAGAAGGAAAAGTAGCGATAATGGTAAATGGGACTCTTATATATAGAAGTGATGGCATTGTATATGAAGATGTGCTCGATATACCTCTTAAAAGAGGTATTAATAAAATATTAGTCAAGGTATCATTCGACTTTCCTAAACCTTATAGTGGAAGAGAGTTTGGATTTAGACTAAAACTTTTAGAACCAGTAGAAGGAATATTCTTTCTAGAATGATGACATAAGAGAAACCTTTGAAAATTAAGGTTAGAGATTCTCCAGCTAAATTTGAAACAATAAAAGAGACCTACCATAATTTGTATATTAGGGATTTTTATGTTAAAATGAAAAATAAAAAGACTACCATACGGAGGTGAATATAGATTTGAGCCTTAGCAAAGAGGAAAAATTAGAAGTTATTAGTAAATACCAGCTACATGAAAAGGATACAGGATCTATAGAAGTACAGATAGCCCTTTTATCAGAAAGGATAAATAGATTGACCGAACATCTAAAGGTCCACAAGAAGGATTTTCATTCAAGGCGTGGGCTTCTTATGATGGTAGGTCATAGGAGGAGACTCTTAGAGTATCTCCGTAGAAAAGACATAGACAAATACCAAGAGCTAGTAAAGGAGCTGGGACTTAGAGCGTAAAGATTATGGTAAGACTAGAGAAGGAATTTTTAGGAAGGAAGTTATTTTTAGAGACAGGAAGATTAGCCAAACAGGCTACATCTTCTGTGTTAGTAGGATATGGAGACAGTGTTGTCTTAGTTACTGTAGTTATATCTGACGAACCAGAAGAAGAGGCAGATTTTCTACCTTTAACGGTAGACTTCGAAGATAGGTTTTATGCTGCTGGTAAAATTCCAGGTGGATTCATTAAAAGAGAAGGAAGACCATCTGAAAGAGCTATTTTGAATGCAAGAATAGTAGATAGGCCAATAAGACCTCTCTTCCCGGAAGGCTTCTTTCATGGCGTCCAGATTATTATAACTACACTATCTACTGACCAAGAGAACCCACCAGAGTTATTAGGCCTTTGGGGAGCATCTTCTGCCCTCTGCCTTACGGGTGCACCGTTTAATGGTCCTATAGGCGCGGTTAAAGTTGGCTTGGTAGATGGAGAGTTTGTCTTTAATCCCATCTCTTCTCAGCTAGAAAAAAGTGATCTAGATCTACTAGTTGTTGGAACAAGAGACAACATAGTTATGATAGAAACACAGGCAAATGAGATCTCAGAGGATAAGTATGTAGAAGCCTTACACCGTGCTATGGATTATATTAGAGAGAATATCTCTCTCCAAGAAGAATTTATTAATATGGCAAGAAAAGAGATTATCCCCTCTAATACATATACTATTATCGAGCCAGATCCAGAATTAGTAGATTTTATAAGGAGAACAACTTACGACAGGATTAACGAGATACTTAGGATAAAAGTTAAGAAGGAAAGAGAAGCTAGAATGTCTAAAGAGCCTTCTGAACTTATAGAAAAAGCATTTCTAGAGATGGGAGAAGAAGGGGTAACGTTAAAAGAAAAGTTTGAATCTAATCCTGTTATGGTCAAGATGATCTTTAAAGCTATGGAGAGAGAGATATTAGAGCGTATTGTCCTTGATGAACACAGTAGGGCTGATGGTAGAGCATTTAACCAACTTAGACCAATTTCATGTGAAGTGGGACTTCTACCTAGGACTCATGGTAGTGCAGTATTTACCAGGGGAGAGACACAGGTATTAACAGTGGTGACTCTTGGGTCTAAAGGAGAAGAACAGATAATAGATGACCTAGGTATAGAAGAGAGTAAAAGGTATATGCATCATTATAATTTCCCTCCCTACTCTGTGGGAGAGATAAGACCACTTAGGGGTCCGGGAAGAAGAGAGATTGGTCACGGTGCATTAGCAGAAAAAGCTCTAGTCCCTGTCATCCCTAGTGAAGAAGACTTTCCCTATACGATTAGAGTAGTCTCGGATGTCTTAGAATCTAACGGATCTACCTCAATGGCAAGCACATGTGGAAGCACTTTAGCACTTATGGATGCAGGTGTCCCCATAAAGGCTCCAGTAGCTGGTATAGCAATTGGACTTGTATCTAGAAATGACGATGAGTGGGTTACTCTTACCGATATACAAGGATTAGAAGACGCATACGGAGAAATGGACTTTAAAGTGGCTGGAACTAAAAGAGGTATTACTGCAGTCCAGCTTGATACGAAGAGATTTAATGGAATCCCTATATATATGCTTGAAAAAGCCCTACAGCAGGCTAAAGAGGCAAGAGAGATTATAATAGATAAGATCTTAGAGACGATTCCTGAACCAAGAAGAAACCTTTCTCCCTATGCCCCAAGAATATTTACTCTAACTGTCTCTCCAGATAAAATCGGGGACATAATAGGTCCCGGAGGAAAGGTCATAAAGAAGATAATTGAGGAGACGGATGTAAAGATAGATATAGAGCAAGATGGAAGGATATATATCTATTCTCAAAATGAGGCTTCAGGCAAGACAGCTAAGAGTAAGATAGAAGAAATAGCTAGAGAGGTAGAGGCAGGACAGATTTATGAAGGAAAAGTTACTAGGGTTACTGATTACGGCATCTTTGTAGAGATTCTTCCAGGTAAAGAAGGACTATTACATATCTCTCAAATGGAGAGGTTGAAGGGACCTATAAATAAGGTCTTTAAACCTGGAGATAGCGTCCTAGTCAAGGTTTACGAAATAGACAATTTAGGGAGAATAAGCCTTACTAGAAAAGGATTAGTAACAGCTGAAAAAGAAGAACCTAGGAGGGTTATAGATCAACGTCGGAAGTAGAATCCTGCTAGATAGGGTCCAAGGAGCTAAATCAGTAAGCATAGGTTTTTGGTATTTTATTGGTTCAAGGATAGAGAGGGACGGAGAGAAAGGCTATTCTCATCTTATAGAACATTTGATATTTCAAGGGACTGAAGATAAAGATGCTAAGGCTTTAGCCTTAGCCTTTGATAATTTGGGGACAGAGGCTAACGCTTTTACTGAAAGAGATAGCACATGCTTTTATGTAAAGGTCTTAAAGAAATATGCCTTATCTGCCATTGATCTGTTGGCTCAGATGCTAAGTTATCCAGCTTTTAGGGAGAAAGATGTAGAAAAAGAGAAGAAGATTGTAATTGAGGAGTTTAAGTCATATATGGATAATCCTGAACAAAAAATTCACGATATGGGTCTTAGAGCTATATGGGGAGATCATCCGTTAACTTATTCTCCACTTGGTAAAATAGATGACTTAGTAAGTGCTGATCCAGATAAAATCAGTCTATTTTGGAAAGAAAATTACACATCTGATAAGCTCCTTATAGCTATAGCTGGAGACATAGATGAAAGAGATGTAAAAGATATAATCTCACAATATCCCCTCATCAAAAGAGAGGCGGTAAGCACTAGGGGCTCTTCTACGCCACTACTAGATCCAATACTTGTTAGTGAGGATGAGGATACGGAAATTACCCATATAGTTCTTGTAGGACCTGGAGTATCCTACAGTGAACCGTATCTCTATCCTGCAAGTGCTTTGACAGTTATTCTGTCAAATAGCATGGGAGCTAGACTTTATCAAAAGATAAGAGAAGAAAGAGGACTAGCCTATTCTATATATTCTTATCTACTCTCTTTTAAAGATACAGGTGCATTTGCCTCATATGTCGGTACTGGAAGTAACTCAGATGAAGAAGTTCTTAGAATCATATTAGAGGAGTATAGATCACTCTGTAATGAGCCTATAAGTAATAGTGAGTTAGAAAGGGCAAAGGCACATCTTTCATCAGGTATAATACTAGGAACTGAAGGTACATTTGGTAGAATGGAGTATATAGCTAAATCCTTCTACTCTTATGGAAGAGTTATTCCTATAGAAGAGATACTGGCTAAGATTCATGATATCACACCAAAGGACATCCAAGAAACTTCTTGGAAGTTGTTTAATGCCCCTCTGGGGATAGCAGTTCTAGGAAAAGAGGGCAGAAAGGTGGGGGATAGATTATGGAGCATGTTAAAATCTTACTTAAACGATTGAATCCTAATAGTATTATCCCCACTTATATGACAAAAGGCTCTTCGGGGATGGACCTCTATTCTGCAGAGGAAAAAGTTATTCCTCCAGGGAAATGGGAGGTCATATCTACTGGCATAGCAGTCGAAATTCCATACGGATATGAAGGGGAGATTAGGTCTAGGAGTGGACTTGCAAAAAATTATGGTATCTTTGTATTAAATAGCCCAGGCACAATAGATAGTGATTATAGGGGCGAGGTAAAGGTTATACTTATGAATCTTGGAAATGAACCATTCAAGGTAAATATAGGAGATAGGATTGCCCAACTAGTTATAGGTCCTGTAACTCGTGTAGAAGTCTCTGAAGTCGAAGAACTCTCTAACACAGAGAGGAACGATGGAGGTTTTGGCCATACTGGTAGGAGGTAAAAATTATGATTAGAGTAATTGTGTGTGGTGCTTATGGTAGAATGGGGCAAGAGGTCATAAAGGCTGTTTCTAAAGAGAATGATATGGAAGTAGTTGGGGGAATAGATGTAAGAGGTGTTGGTGAGAATATTTTAGGGGTAATCATAAAAGACAATCTAGAAGCCGTTATAAAAGATACTAATCCCTCTGCTATTGTTGATTTTACCAGAAGAGAGGCAGCCATAGAGGATATAAAAATAGGTGTAAAGAATAATATACCTGTAATAGTTGGAACTACTGGATTTTCCCAAGAAGATTTAGAAGAGCTAAAAAATTTCATAGATGCTAATAATGGTAGAGTTCTTATAGCTCCAAATTTTGCTATAGGGGCTGTTTTAATGATCAAATGTGCAGAGCTAATAGCACCATTTATGGATAACGTTGAGATTATAGAATTACATCATGATGGGAAATTAGATTCACCTTCTGGGACAGCTATAGCTACAGCAAAGGCTTTATCAGCAAAAAAACAGTTTAAACCAGCAGTATACTCGTCTGAAGCAAGAGGCAAGACTGTAGAGGGAATAAATATCCATAGTGTAAGATTACCTGGCTTAGTTGCCCATCAAGAGGTTATATTTGGTGCGTTAGGGCAGACATTAACTATAAGACATGACTCTATCTCTAGGGAATCGTTTATGCCTGGAGTTATTTATGCCCTAAGGAATATAGATAAGATTAAGGGTCTAATATACGGCCTAGATAAATTACTATTTCCAGGAGGGTTGGTGATATAAGTTATGTTTGGAAGGCTTATTACCGCAATGGCTACTCCTTTTAAGGAGGATTATTCACTAGATGTAAAGAGAGCATGCGAATTAGCAGAAAAACTTATTGCAGAAGGATCAGACGGGATATTAGTTGCTGGAACTACAGGAGAATCTCCTACCCTTTCTCATGAAGAAAAGTTAGAGTTATTTAAAGCTGTAAAAGATGCTGTAAAAGGGAAAGCTAGTGTAATAGCTGGAACTGGCAATTATAACACCAAAGAGAGTATAGAACTGACAAAGACTGCTGAAGAGATTGGAGTAGATGGAATCCTTCTTGTTGCCCCTTACTATAATAAACCTCCCCAAGACGGTCTATATAATCATTTTAAATCTATAGCTCAGGCTACTAAACTTCCTGTCATTCTATATAATATACCTTCTAGGACTGGAGTTAATATCCTTCCTGCAACGGTTATCAGGCTTGCTAATGAAGTAAAAAATATCATTGCTATAAAAGAGGCAAGTCAGAGCGCTGACCAAGCAGTAGAAATACTAAGAGGAATAAATAGGGATGATTTTGTAATATACAGTGGTGATGACTCTTTCACTATGCCATTACTAAGTGTAGGTGGATATGGAGTTATAAGTGTAGCTAGCCATATAGTTGGCAGAGAGATAAAAGAGATGATGGATAGCTTTGTCTCTGGAGATGTAAATAAGGCGATTCAGATAAATAAGAGGCTATTTCCTCTCTTTAAAGCACTCTTTGTCACAACAAATCCTATACCACTAAAAGAAGCTATGAGACTGATAGGATTTGATATAGGACCACCCAGATTACCTTTAGTAAGAGCTGGAGAAAAAGAGATTAACATAATAAAGGAAGCGCTAAAACAACTAGCACTCATATAGTTTTATGGCTAATAAACTAAGAATTGTGCCCCTAGGGGGACTAGGGGAGATAGGGAAAAATATGCTGGTAGTGGAATATGGTGAGGTAATTGTCATTATTGATAGTGGACTTATGTTTCCTACTGATGAGATGCCCGGTGTTGATTATGTAATCCCTGACATTTCATACATAGAGGCAAATAAAAACAAAGTAAAGGGGATAGTCCTTACTCACTGTCATGAAGATCATGTAGGATCTTTACCTTATCTACTAAAGACCGTCAATGCTCCTATAATTGGGACTAAGCTTACCCTTGGGATGGTAATGTCAAGATTAAAGGATTTTGGATTAAATAGTGGAATAAAATCGGTAGAGATTCAAGAGAGATCTAGAATAGGTATCGGTTCTTTATCTTTTGAGTTCTTCAATGTGAACCATAGTGTCCCTGGTAATGTTGGAATAGCAATTCATTCCCCTATTGGGGTTATAGTGCATAGCGGAGATTTTAAGTTTGATCATACCCCTGTGGATGGTAAACAGACAGATTTTTTTACACTAGCTTCTCTAGGTGAGAAGGGTGTAAAGCTCTTACTATCAGATTCCACTAATGCAGAAAGACCTGGATATACCCCTTCTGAAAGAGTGGTAGGTGACACCTTAGATGCTATAGTAAAAGAATCCTTAGGAAGAGTATTTGTTACTACCTTTGCTAGTAATATACACCGTATCCAACAGGTTTTTAATATTGCCTATAAGTATAATAGGTTTGTAGCTGTAATAGGAAAGAGTATGAACAACACAGTCAATACTGCAAGTCGCCTCGGATATTTAGATATTCCCCCCAATACTCTGATAAAAGATCAATCTTTATCTAACTTTAAGAAAAACAAATTAATAATACTGACTAGTGGTTCCCAAGGAGAACCTATGTCTGCCTTGACACGCCTTGCTTTTCAAGAGTATAAGTCAATAGCTATCGAATCGGGTGACACAGTGGTAATTGCAGCTACACCTGTACCTGGAAATGAAAAGATGGTAGCTAGGACGATAAACGCACTTTTTTATAAAGGGGCAGAGGTGATTTACACTACTACCCCTGGTGTTCATGTCTCTGGACATGGTAGTATAGAAGAGTTGAAGCTTATGTATACATTGCTAAAGCCAGAATACTTTGTGCCTATTCATGGAGAAATGAGACATCAAGTTGCTCATTCTAAACTCATAGCTTCTCTTGGCTTATCTGAAGACCACATATTTAAATTGAAGAATGGGGATATCTTAGAGATAGGGGAAGATAGTGCAGAGATAATAGGTCATGTGCAATCTGGAATGATTATGGTAGATGGACTTGAGCTAGGAGAAGGTGGAATGGTCCTAAGAGACAGACAGAAATTGGCACAGGAAGGTATAGTAGTTATGGTAGTAACAGTAGACAAAGAAAAAGAAGAAGTTTTAGGAATTCCAGAGGTAGTAATGAGAGGAGTCATATATAAAGACGAAGATACGTTTATAGAAGAATTAAAACTAGAAACCTTTCGTGCACTAATCACTTCAAATACTCCGGTTGTATCTAATGATATAATAAAAGATATAGTTGGGAGATTTATCTATGAAAGAACTAGGAGAAGACCTGTAATAATTCCTGTTCTGGTGGAGGTATGAGAAGAAAAAAAACTAAAAGGATACCCTTTAGAATAGTAACTTCTCTCCTCTTACTCGTTATTATTCTTATAGGTCTATTATGGAATCCACCCATACTATCTTATCCATTTAGGTATCTAGGATATTGGGGATTCTCTTTAGTTTTATTTCTTCTGATACCAAAACTATACTGGGTTTTGCTCTGGACTTTTCCCATCTGCATACTATTTAATATTGGTGGAGAACTGGGGCTTCATCTCAAAAAGATGGTTGGTTCAGATATACCATTTGCATTACTTTCTGCTCTTCCAATAGCGCTTTTTATAGCCAAAAGGGTCAATATTTCTCAAAAAGATGCAGAAACTATCTCTAATAAACCTAGAGAAGTTAGTATTCGTAAGTTCAGTATAGGTGATAGACAAGAGACAAGAGAAAGAGTATCAAAACGTAAGAAAGAGGAGAAAAATTTAGAGGTAGTATCTATAGATGCTTCCAATACCTCATTTAAGATGCCTCCCTTCTCTCTTTTAAATGAGCCTCCTAAGAAGCAGAAAAATGACGATATAGGACATAATGCTGAGCTTCTAGAAGCTACACTAGAAAGTTTTGGAGTCTCTGCAAAAGTAGTAAACGCAGTTGTTGGACCAACTGTTACTAGGTATGAGCTTTCCCTAGCCACGGGGGTAAAGGTAAGTTCAATTACAAAGCTTTCTAACGATATTGCTTTAGCTTTGGCTGCTCCTCAGATAAGAATAGAATCCCCAATCCCTGGAAAATCTCTCCTTGGGATAGAGGTACCTAACAAAAAAATAACGTTAGTTACGATAAGAGAGATAATAGAGAGTGAAGAGTTTATCAACAATAAGTCACGTCTTACCTTAGGAATAGGTAAGGACATAGCTGGGAATATTATTGCTGATAGTCTAGAAGAGATGCCTCATCTATTGATCGGTGGGACTACAGGATCAGGAAAGAGTGTCTGTTTAAATGCTCTTATAATGAGTCTTCTCTATAAATCAGACCCCTCTACATTAAGGATATCTATGATAGACCCTAAACGTGTTGAGCTTACCCAATATGAGGATTTACCACATTTATGGGCACCTATTATTACAGAACCTGACTTATCAGTAAAGTTACTCCGTAGGCTTACTAAGGAGATGGATAATAGATACGAAATATTTAGAAAAGAGGGAGTAAGGAATATACAAGGCTATAATCAGAAGCATAAAGACTCTCCTCTCTATTACATTGTTGTTATTGTAGATGAGCTGGCTGACCTTATGATGGTAGCTCCCAAAGAGATAGAAAGACTCATCTGTAGGTTGGCACAGATGGCAAGGGCAACCGGCATTCACCTCATCATAGCTACACAGAGACCCTCTGTAGATGTTATAACCGGACTAATAAAAGCCAATTTCCCATCAAGGATAGCATTTGCGGTATCCTCTCAGGCTGACTCACGTGTTATACTAGATATTGGCGGAGCAGAAAAGTTGCTGGGAAAAGGGGATATGTTATACGCTCCTATATGGGCAATGAAGCCGATAAGAGTGCAGGGGGCTTACGTCTCAGATGAGGAGATAGAAAGGGTACTGAACTTTTGGAAAGCCCAGGGAGAACCAAACTATGTAGTTACTCAAGAGGAATTAGAAGAAGATGATGAGATGGCTTTCGGTAGTGGTGGGGATGGAGGTGATGAGTATCTAGAAGAAGCTAAGAGGATACTTAGACAAAAAGGAACGATATCTACAAGTCTTTTACAGAGAATGCTAAGAATTGGTTATGGAAGAGCTGCTCGGATAATAGATTTACTTGAAGCTGAAGGTTATGTAGAAAGAGGAGAGGATGGGAGGGTAAGAGTTGTTAGAAGAGACTAATAAAAATTTTTATAGGAGGGATTATCTATGAAGAAATTCTTAGTTGGGATTCTGGTTTTAACTCTATTCTTTTGCTTTAATTCCTTTAGTTATGCTGCTAAGGTAAGAGTAGGAATAGTATACGACGTTGGTGGAAGAGGAGATAAAAGTTTTAATGACGCAGCTTATAGAGGATTACAAGAAGCTATAAAGAGGTTAGGGGTAGAGGGTAAAGATGTAGAACCAGGTGAGGGTGGAGCTAACAGAGAAGAACTACTGAGACTTCTAGCAGAACAGGGTTATGACCTTGTAATAGGAGTAGGTTTTCTTTTCACAGATGCACTTACCAAAGTAGCTAAGGAATTCCCCAATACTAAGTTTGCTATCGTAGATGGAGTGATAGAAGGATTACCTAATGTACGTTCTTTAGTCTTCCAAGAACATGAAGGTTCCTTCTTAGTTGGAGCTATTGCTGGACTTATGACTAAAACTAACAAGGTCGGTTTTGTTGGTGGTATGGATATGGCATTGATTCACAAATTTGAAGTCGGATATAGAGCTGGAGTTAAGTATGTGAACCCCAAGGCAGAAGTCCTAGTAAACTATATAGGTGTCACTGGCGAAGCATTTAAAGACCCTGTTAAGGGTAAAGAGTTAGCAATGGCTCAGTTTAAGCAAGGAGCTGATATAGTTTATCACGCATCCGGCGCATCTGGCGAAGGAGTTATAGAGGCGGCAAAAGAGATGAAGAAGTTTGCTATCGGTGTAGACTCTAATCAAAACTGGATTGCTCCAGGTTATGTCTTAACTAGTATGTTGAAGAAGGTAGACGTAGCAATATATAAGACTATTGAGGATCTAGTAAAGGGTAAGTTCACCGGTGGAATAAAGGTATACGGTCTTAAGGAAGATGGCGTAGGGGTAGCTTATGATAAATACAATGCAAAACTTATACCTGAATCTGTCAGAAAGAAGGTAGCACAGTTAAGGCTAGATATTATTACAGGTAAGATAGTGGTGCCTTCGACCAAGTAAAATGGCAGAATATATATTAGAAACTAGAGGTATTACAAAGCATTTCCCCGGAGTCTTAGCAAATGATAATGTAGATATAAAGATTAGAGAAGGAGAAATTCATTCTATTATTGGTGAAAACGGGGCGGGTAAGACTACTCTAATGAATATAATTTATGGTCTTATCCGCCCCGACAGGGGCGAAATATTTTATAGGGGTAGAAAGGTAGAGATCTCTAATCCTTCTGTTGCTATCAAATTAGGAATAGGAATGGTCCACCAGCATTTTATGCTGGTCCCTCCTTTTACAGTCTGGGAAAACATAATCCTGGGTAAAGAAGTAATTAGAAGGGGAGTATTAGATAAAGATTCAGTATGTTCTGAACTAGAAAAGTTGATGAAGGACTATGGGTTATCCGTCCCTCTTGAAGAAAAGGTAGAGGACCTTTCTGTAGGTATATGTCAGAAAGTAGAATTGATAAAACTTCTTTATAGGGGTGCAGAACTTTTAATTCTGGATGAACCTACCGCCCTTCTTGTCCCTCAAGAGGTAGAAGAGCTCTTTGAAATCTTAAATAATCTGAAACGACAAGGAAAAACTATTATTTTCATTTCTCACAAGCTTAAGGAAGTACTCAGAATATCTGATAGGATTACAGTGATGAGAAGGGGTAAGGTAGTTGGAGAATTAGATGGTAGGGATGCTAAAGAAGAAACCTTAGCAAGACTTATGATAGGTAAGACTTTAGAATCCCCAAAACTTGAGTCATACGAAAGAGGAGAAGAAATCTTAAGACTTGAAGGCATAAAGCTTTCTCCAAGGTTAAGAAATATTAATCTTACACTCTACAAAGGAGAGATACTTGGGTTAGCAGGAATAGAAGGTAATGGACAGAGAGAGCTTTTAGAAATAATTACAGGACTATCAACTCCAGAAGGTGGCAAGATATTCTATAAAAATAGAGAGGTTCAGCATCTAGACCCAAAGACCTTAAGAGAGATAGGTATCGGTTTCATCCCAGAAGATAGACAAAGAACAGGGCTTATCTTAGACTTCACTGTAGCAGAGAATATTATACTTGGAAGACACTATAAAGAACCATATACGATAAAGGGGAAGTTAAATCTCCCTGTAATTAAAAAGACTGCAAGTGATATCGTAAAGGACTATGACATAAGGACCTCCTCGGTAGACAAGTATGTCAGATTTCTCTCTGGTGGAAATCAGCAGAAGGTTATCCTCGGAAGAGAGTTACATTCAAATCCTGAACTGCTTATAGCCTCACAGCCTACAAGAGGCTTAGATATAGGGGCTACAGAGATGATCCATAGTTTGATCCTCTCTGCAAGGAAAAAAGGCATGTCCATACTATTGCACTCTTCTGATTTAGATGAGATAATGACTCTGAGCGATAGAATAGCAGTTATATATAATGGGGAAATAGTAGGGATATTTTCCCCTAAAGAGATAGATGAAATAACATTAGGTTTATATATGACAGGGGCAAGGAAAGACTGATATGACAAGACGAATACTAATAAACATATTAGCTCCATTTTTGGCTGTCTTATTGGCGTTTTCTGTAGGTGCCATAGTTATATATATTCTTGGAGAAAATCCTCTATTTGTCTATAAAATCTTACTTATAAACTCGGTCACAAAGGTCGATGGTTGGGGTTATGTGCTTTTTAATGCTACTCCTCTTATCTTTAGTGGATTAGCAGTTGCTTTAGCCTTTAAGGGAGGTCTTTTTAATATAGGTGTCGAGGGACAGATATATATAGGTGCATTTGCGTGTGCATGGTTCGGTATAACCTTTAATGTTCACCCCTTAATAGGGATTCCCTTAGGCTTATTATTTGCAATGATCTTTGGAGGCTTATGGGGATTGATAGCCGGTTATCTCAAAGCTCGTTTTGGGGCTCACGAGGTTATAAACACAATAATGTTAAACTTTATAGCGATAGCTCTTACAAATTATCTAGTGAACAATCCATTCAAAGAACCAGGGCAGATAAACCCTATACCACAAACTAAAGAATTATTTAGCGGTTCGATCATTCCTAGGGTACATCCTCTGTTTAATAAATTAGGTATAAACTTATCTCCAAGCGTCCCTTTAAACTATACGTTTTTTATAGCTATACTATTCTGTGTAATAGTCTGGTATTTCTTAGAGAGGACAAAATGGGGTTATGAGATAAAGGCGGTAGGTTTGAATCCTAGAGCAAGTAGATATGGTGGTATAAATCCTAATTATATTATAATTCTTGTAATGTTTTTAAGTGGTGCCCTAGGAGGATTAGCTGGAGTAAATGATGTTATGGGGTATAGACATAGATTTTTAGACGGCTTTTCTCGTGGCACTGGTTTTACTGGAATAGCGGTAGCTCTTCTTGGAAAGAATAATCCTGTAGGAATAGTGCTTGCTAGCATACTCTTTGGTATCTTAGATAGAGGAGCCTTGGCTATGGATGTCTTTACTAATACACCAAGAGAACTTATACGTGTAATTCAGGCAATAATAATTATCTTTGTTGCCATTGGAAATGAGCTCATCTTTAGACTACTACAGAGATTAGAGAGGGAAAGCGAATGATTGGGGGAATTTTATCACTAGAACTTCTAATTTCAGCTTTAAGGATGTCTGTTCCATTAACCTTTGCATCCCTAGGTGGAGTTTTTAGTGAACGAGGTGGTGTTGTAAATATAGCATTAGAGGGTATAATGCTTGTAGGTGCATTTGGAGCGGTCGTTGGAACCTATTTTACTAATAATCCATGGATTGGGTTATTAACGGCTATGTCCTTTGGCTTTCTGATAGCCCTTATACATGCAGTAGTCTCGATAACATTTAGGATAAATCAGATAATAAGCGGGACAGCACTAAATATAATGTCTGCTGGACTCACTACTTTTTTGTCTAGGTTGATCTTCAAAGCTGCCGGATCTTCACCTCATATTGAAGGTATGGTTCAATGGCGATTCCCTGGGACAAATTGGCAGATTTCTCCTCTTATAGTTATAATGTTTGCTGTAATTATAATAAGTCAAATAGTTATCTTTAGAACTAGATATGGATTAAGACTTAGGGCTTGTGGAGAGAATCCTTATGCAGCAGATAGTTTGGGGGTAAATGTTATAAAGATGAGATACAGTGGGGTACTTATAAGTGGAATCCTCGGTGGTTTGGGTGGAGCATTTTTAAGTCTGGAGCATGCTAGAGTATTTGTAGAGGGTATGACTACGGGAAGAGGTTATATAGCCTTGGCTGGGATGATATTTGGTAGATGGACTCCTTTAGGTTCTTTCTCTGCATGCTTTCTTTTTGGTCTAGCGGAAGCATTAAGAATGAGATTAGAAGGGTTTGGTATACCTACTCAGTTTATACAGATGATACCGTATATAGTTACTATGTGTGTACTAATAGGAGTAGTGGGGAGGGCAGTAGCTCCAGCTTATGACGGAATACCTTTTGAAAAGTGAGTGAGAGAAAATTAGGAGATATACTCAGAGAAAGGAGAGAAAGCCTTAATCTAACTCTAGAAGAGGTAGCCAAAATAACTAAGTTAAAGAAGAGTGTAATCTTAGCATTAGAAAAGGGTGATTACAAAGAACTACAAGAGCCAGTGTATATTCGAGGTTTTCTGAAGATCTATGCTTCTATGCTTGGTCTAGAGTATAGAGAGTTATCTCCTCTTTTAGATAAAGAATTAAGACAAGTGGGCAAGTTAGAAACGGAAGAGGAAGAAAGAGATAAAAAGATAAAATTTTTCTTTCTCTTTTCTGGTTTAGTGGTTGCCTTAGTAATCATATTTATTACAGTCTCTATCTTTCATTGGAATCCTATAAATATCATCTTTAAGATGGAAAAACAAACGCCTAAAATAGAAAGTATACAGCCGAGAGAATCTGGAATTTCGAAGGAAACCCCTAGTATACCACCTAAGAGTGAAACAACAGGGGTTAAAATTCCAGAAATTATTCCTCCTTCCAAAAGAGAAAGAGAAGTTTTTGTAACAATAAAAGGATTAGATTACTCTTGGCTTAGAGTTATAGTGGATAATAAAAAGGAATTTGAAGGATTTATAAATACTGGAGATTCTTATTCCTGGAAAGGAAAAGAAAAGATAATTGTTAGAACAGGTAATGCAGGAGGCGTTAGTATTATAGTAAATGGAAGAGAGTTAGGTATCTTAGGTAGAAAGGGCGAGGTACTAGAAAGGGAATTCCTACCAGAATGAAAGTCTATATACATACCTTGGGCTGTTTTAAGAATGAAGTAGATTCCTTAGGAATAGTCACTATATTAAAAAATTCAGGTTTTAGTATCACAGAAGATATGAATGAGGCTAATGTTATTATTTTGAATACCTGTGGATTCATAAGACCTGCAAAGGAAGAGGCGATAGATTACATATTAAGGTATATCGATAGAAAAAAAGAATCTAATGTAAAGCTTATCGTCACTGGTTGTCTAGTTCAGAGATATCTTAAGGAGCTTTCTAATGAGTTTCCAGAAGTAGATGCATTTGTAGGACTTGGCAATATAAGAGATTTTCCTAATATTATTAATAGAGTAATAGCTGGTGAAAGAGTCTTAGAAGATGGGAATTTAGAAAATCTACTTAATTTTAAGGTAGAGAGGACATCGCTAGTATACTATCTTAAAATAGCAGATGGATGTAATAATAGATGTAACTATTGTGCTATACCCTTAATAAGGGGAAGTTTGCAAGTAAGAGAGCCTGAGGATATCTTTAAAGAAGCGGAAATAGCTTTAAATAATGGAAGTAAAGAGTTAATACTAATAGCTCAAGACCTAACTAGTTATAAGTATAAAGACTATAACTTAGTCAATCTTTTAAAAGACTTAAATAGTTTAAAAGGTGAATTCTGGATAAGATTACTCTATCTGTATCCAAGTAGGATTGATAAGCCCTTGGTAGAAACTATAGCTAACCTTGACAAGGTTGTAAAATATGTCGATGTCCCTCTACAGCATATAGATGACTCTGTGCTTATAAGTATGGGTAGGCCTGGTAGATCAATCTCAGAAAAAGCCATAAAACTTATCAAAGAGATACCTAATGTAGTTATAAGGAGCTCATTTATTATTGGATACCCTACTGAGACACAGACTGCATTCGAAAATCTTCTAGAATTCCTTTCAAGAGAGAGAATTCATAGGGTTGGATTTTTTACCTACTCACAAGAAGAGGGTACACCTGCTTATAAACTTGGAGACCCTATCCCAGAGAGGGTTAAACGATTTAGATTGAAAAAGGCTCAATCTCTGCAAAAGGAGATCACTTTGGATTTCCATAAGAGTCTTATAGGGAAAAAGCTTAAAGCTCTTATAGAAAATGCTATCAATAGGGTTAATAATGAGAATAAGATATTTGTAGGAAGGACATATCTAGATGCACCTGATATAGATTCAAGAGTCTTTATAGAGAGTAGGGAAGATATATTAGGCAATTTTGTAGATATTGTTATAGAAAGACTAGAAGGCTTTGACTTCTGGGGAAGACTTTGGAGGGAATAAACTTATGGAAGCTTACATTATAGGAATTGGAAATGAATTATTGAGAGGATCTATAGTAAACACCAATGCAGTATTTATTGCTCAAGACTTAGTAAAACTTGGTATAAGGGTAAAGGGTATGCTCAATGTGGGAGATGATATAAATAGTATAGTCTCTAGTTTAAGATTTGTCACAGATGTTGCTGATCTCATATTGATCACTGGAGGATTGGGTCCTACACATGATGACTTAACTAGAGAGGCGGTTTCTCTTTTTACTGGTCTACCATTAGTATTTTCTGAAGAGGCTCTTGAAAATATCAAATACTACTTCTCTTTACGGAAAAGACCGTTTGGTCCTGGTACCCCTAAGGAAGCTTTTATACCAAAAGGAAGCGAAGTTCTTAAAAACAACGTAGGTGTTGCTCCTGGATTTTGGGTAAGACATAACAATAAAGATATAGTAGTTCTTCCTGGTGTTCCTAGAGAAGCCAGAGACATCTGGGAGAATATTGTTAAAAAGAGATTAGAGAATTTATATAGTAAAGACAATCCAATATTTACGTTGAGGGTCTTTGGCTTAGGAGAATCAACGGTCGAGTCAAAAATCTTGGACATTATAAAAGAGGACCCTTCAAATATTGATATACTTATTGGTGAACCTTTAGAGATAAAGTTATTTATAAGAGGGGAGAATGCTCAAAAGCTCTTTGAAAGGATAAAAGAAAGATTAGAAGAGTATATTTTTACTACAGATGATGAGAGCTTAGTAGAAGTTGTAGTAAAGAAGTTAAAAGAGAGAAAAATTACTGTAGCAACCGCAGAGTCCTGTACAGGGGGATTATTAGCTGAAAAGATAACTGATATACCTGGAAGTTCTGAGATATTCAAAGGAGGCTTTATCCCATATACTCGATGGGCTAAAAAGATATTAGGCGTTCCTTCCTATATATTCGATGCAGGAGAGGTAAGTCTAGAGATGGCTGAAAACCTTGCTAGGATAGCAAGAGATAAATTCTCTAGTGATATTGGTATAGGTATCACTGGAAACGCAGGACCATCTGCGGGAGATAATACTAAACCCGTTGGTTATGTATGTATTGGGCTAGTAAAGGATAATGAAGTTATATGTAAAGATTTCCAGCTAGAAGGAGATAGAGCAAGAGTCAGATCTTTAGCAGTTCAATGGGCTTTAGATATGTTGAGGAGGTCCATATGAGAGTTTTCATTGCTATTGAGCTACCAGAAAATATAAAAGAAGAGCTAGAGAAGTTAGTTATCTCTTTAAAACGCAGTATTTCCAATGTAAAGTGGGTCGAAAAGGAAAACTTTCATATAACACTTAGATTTATTGGCGAGGTAGATAAAGATAAGGTATTACAAATAGAAAAGATTTTAGACGAAGTGGGATCTAGGTTCTCTCCGTTTGAAGCTGAATTAAGTGGTCTAGGGAAATTTCCTCACGTCTTGTGGGTTGGGATAGAGAAAGGTAATAATATCTTGAAAGATATTGCATACGCTATAGAAGGCTCTCTTTTAAGAGAAGGGTTTCAACCTTCAGACAAATTATTCTCGCCCCATATCACATTAGGGAGAGTAAAAAGGGAGATAAAGAAATTACCTATAGAAAAAAGTTTTGGCCCACTCTCCTTTACTGTAGACTCAATTACACTAATGGAGAGCCAACTATTCCCTACCGGACCTGTATATTCCCCTATCAAGATTGCTAAATTTAAAAAGTAAAAATAAAAAAAGACCCCTAATAGCAGGGGGTCTTTTTTATTCTGTAGTAGCAGATTTTATTTTTTATTCTATTCCTACTAGACTTAATTTCTCTGCAAAGTGACAGGCTACAAAGTGGTCATTACCTAGATTCCTTAACTGCGGATGTTCTACCTTGCATATATCCTGCACATACGGACATCTCGGGTGGAAGTAACATCCACTAGGCGGATTTGATGG
>Ga0067045_1027966_pt1 | contig 48243 bp, 49 predicted proteins | sample TerdegcTABiofilm_FD_59184 | JGI IMG/M metagenome (GOLD analysis project Ga0067045, IMG submission 59184) | Combined Assembly of (Gp0054472, Gp0054536) Wastewater bioreactor microbial communities from Singapore -Terephthalate degrading...
GGGCCAAGCCGAGCTGCCCTGCGCCCCGGCTCGTCCTTCGACTTCGCTCAGGATGAGCCGTTCGGGTGCTGAGCGCGCTGAGCCAAGGCGCGCGGTGGACACTTCCCTGCCGAGCCGATACCCCTGACATCAAAGATCAGGGAGAAACCGTTGAGCGACATCGTGATCACACGCGAGGACGGCGAGCGCAAAGGCCGCTATGCCGCCCGCATCGACGGCATCGACGCCGTCGGCGAAATCGAGTTCACCTATCCCGGCCCCGGCGTCATCAGCGCCAATCATACCCGCGTTCCGGAAACCATGGGCGGGCGCGGCGTTGCCCGTGCGCTGCTGGATTTCATGCTGGAAGATGCCCGCACCAAGGGATTCAAGATCGTGCCGGTTTGCCCCTATGTGCGCGGGCAATATGCCAAGCATCCTGAATGGTCCGATCTGTTCACAACCAAGCCGGGTGAAGATCCTTGAGGAGCGACCAATCCATGCAGCAGATCGTGCTGGCCCAGTATTGCGAGGGCGCGCCCAAACCATCTGATTTCCGCCTTGAGACCCTGCCCCTGCCAGAGCCGAAGGAGGGCCAGTTCCGCGTCGCCCATGCCTGGTGCTCGGTCGATCCCGGCACACGCTCGCGCCTCTCGGGCGGCGACAGCTACGCCGCCGCACTGCCGCTCGGCAAACCCATTGATGGCTTCAGCGTGGGTGTGGTCGATGCCTCCAACCATTCCGATTGGCCGGTGGGCACGAAAGTGTTCTGCGCTGGCGGCTGGAAAACCCATTCGCTCCAATCCGGCAAAGGTTTCATCGGCAAGGTGGCCGATGTGCCGGGCGTTCCGCTTTCGGCCTGGATCGGCGTCCTGGGTGTGCCGGGGCTGACGGCCTGGTTCGGCATGAAGGATGTGGCCCGCTTCAAGGAAGGCGACGCGGTGCTTATCACTTCCGCCGCTGGTCCGGTGGGCGCCACGGCGGGCCAGCTCGCCAAAGGCTGCGGCGCCTCGAAAGTCGTCGGCGTGGCGGGATCGGATGAGAAATGCCGCTGGCTGACGGAGGTCGCCGGCTTCGACGCGGCGATCAATTACAAGACCGCCGAGGACCTCACCGCCGCCATCGCCGCCGAATTTCCCAAGGGCGTCGACATCCTGTTCGACAATGTCGGCAATGCGATGGTCAACCGTGTGCTGCCGCTGATGGCGCTGAACGGACGCATCTGCATCTCCGGGCAGGTCGCCGACTATAACCTGACACCCGAGGAGACCCCCGGCATCGTCAATACCAAGCCCTTCATCACCCACCGGGTAAACATGCAGGGCCTCGTCGTGTTCGACTTTGCGCGCGGCTTCCCCGAAGCGCTCGGCAGCATGGCGAAGATGATCGCGGGCGACACGCTGAAGACGCAGGAAGAACGCTTCGAGGGCATCGCCGCGATGCCGGAAGCCTTCTGCGGGCTTTTCAGGGGCGAGAATACCGGCCGCCGGGTGGTCAGGGTCGGCGCGGATTAATCGTCGTCGCCATCGCCCTTGCCGAGCAAGCTGGAGAGCACAATGCCGGCAATCGCGGCGATCACCATCGCCTGCTTGCCGCCGCCTTCTCCGCCCATGAGGGCCGAAAGCATCTGTTGCTGCGCGTCCTGACGGGCTTTGGCAGCGGCCTCTTCGGCGCGGTTCTCCGCGTTATTCTTCATCGACATGACCAGCAGGATCGCCCCTGCCATCAGGGAAAAGCCGAGCGCGATGAAGGCAGCGGCGGCCCAGGGGCTCATCCGTTCCGCCAGGAACAATGCCAGCGCCGCCACAGCCGCGATGTAAGCCGTGAGCAGCATGACACCGACGACGGCAAGCGTGCCAAGGCCCTTGATGCCCCGGTTCACCTGCTCGCCTACCTGGCCCTGCAGCAACGACGACAGGAAAGACAACATCAGCGGCGCGTCATCAGCAGCGAAACAATGAAGCCGGCGCCAAAGGCGATCAGCAGTGTCTGCAGCGGGTTGGCGCGAGTCTGCACGCCCAGCGTCTTTTCCAGCGAATTGGCCTGCTTGTGGATCTGTTTCAGGGCACGGCGGGCTTCCTTGAGAACTTCCTCGCCAATGTCTTCTGCAGTATCTGCAGCAGATTGCGTTGCTTCTTCAGCCTCAGCCTGTGCCTTTTCCGCGAGAGCCGCCATGATCTCATCAATCTCCGCACGCAGCGATACCAGCCGGGCTTCCAGGTCTTCTGAGCCTTGTTTTGCTTCGGTATTTTTGGGCGCTTTGGACATGGGACATACTACCTGAAAATTTACTTCCAGCATTTGCAATATCAGATTTTTATTGTTTTTGGATGAAGGTTAACCGGCCAATTTTACTCTGAATGGGAAAAGCTGATGGCTGCGGATACTGGCGACGTTACCTGCGCGGTATGTCACAAGACCTTCTCTCTCGCGGAGGTCCGGCGAGTGTGCGACTCAACGCCGGGCACGCAGGCGGCCCTGCGCGCGCAATTGCCTGACATCCAGCCGGACCAGTATGTCTGCCTGCCTGATATTGCGAGGATGCGGCGGGTGTATCTTGAGCAGTTGCTGGAAAAGGAGCGCGGCGAGCTGACAGCGCTCGACGAACAGGTTCTGCAGAGCCTGGAGACGGGCACCCTGGTGGCCGATGAACCAGATGCCGGCTGGGACGATGCGCGCAGCTTTGGTGAGCGGGCCGCTGACGCTGTGGCGCGGTTTGGCGGTTCCTGGACCTTCATCCTGCTGTTCTGCTTCATCCTGATAGTATGGATGCTGGTGAATGCCACGGGATTCATCCTGGGCAGGTTTGACCCTTACCCCTTCATTTTATTGAATTTGGTCCTCTCCTGTATTGCGGCCTTGCAGGCGCCTATCATCATGATGAGCCAGCGCCGCCAGGAGGCAAAGGACAGGCTACGTTCGGAGAACGACTACAAGGTGAACCTCAAGGCGGAGCTGGAAATCCGGCACCTGCACGAGAAACTGGACCTTCACCTGCACCGCCAGTGGGAAAGGCTTGCCTCGATCCAGAGGCTTCAGATCGAGCTTCTCGAAGAAGCCGCGCGGGGCGACGGCGCCCGCAATTAGGCCTCAAAACCGGGTCAGCGGGCGTCATTCCCGTGACAACGCCGGCCCTCTCATGGACAAATCCGGACAGTTTCGGACAGCGATGGGACAATTCCGGACACAAAAAACCGGAGGGGGCGGACCCAGCCTCCGGCTTGATGTTTTCGCCCTGGGGCGCGCCGCTTAGGCGGTGATGTCAGCTTCGGAGAAGAACTGAGCGATCTCGATGGCGGCGTTTTCAGCCGAGTCCGAACCGTGGACCGAGTTCTCGCCGATCGACTTGGCGAACAGCTTGCGGATGGTGCCTTCAGCGGCGTCGGCCGGATTGGTGGCGCCCATCACTTCGCGGTATTTCGCGATGGCGTCTTCAGCTTCCAGAACCTGGACGACGACCGGGCCGGAGATCATGAAATCCACCAGCTCGCCGAAGAAGGGGCGGGCCGAGTGAACCGAGTAGAAACGCTCAGCCTGGGCGCGCGTCATCTGGATGCGGCGCTGGCCGACGATGCGCAGGCCGGCTTTCTCGATCACGGCGTTGATGGCGCCGGTCAGGTTACGCTCGGTGGCGTCGGGCTTGATGATGGAAAAGGTGCGCTGCGCGGCCATGGGGGCTTCCTGTAGTTCTGGTTGTTTCCGGGGATTTGCCGGGCCTATAGCGGCGCCTGCCCGCCGGGGCAAGCGGGGACATACCGGGGGTTGCAGTGGTGCCCGCCGGGGATTAGGGGCGTTGAGGCCCCGCCATTCGAAAGACCCCTGCCCATGTCCGACCTTCCCCCCTGCCCGAAATGCGGCTCCCCCCTCACCTATGAAGACGGCGCCCTGCTGGTCTGCCCGGAATGCGCGCATGAATGGGCGCCGGGCGAAGCGGCCGCTGAAGACGGGCCGAAGGTGGTGAAGGATTCAGTCGGCAATGTGCTGACCGATGGCGACACGGTGACGGTGATCAAGGATCTGAAGGTAAAGGGCTCGTCCCTGGTCGTGAAACGCGGCACCAAGGTGAAGAACATCCGCCTCGTGGACGGGGACCATGACATCGACTGCAAGATCGACGGCGTCGGTGCGATGGGGTTGAAGTCGGAGTTTGTGAAGAAGGGGTGAGTCTAGGACAAATTGGACCAAATCTGTTCGTCTGACTGAATTGCCTTCACAACCGCCTCCGCCCTCTCTCGAGCGTCCGGCGATAGAGAAAGACCCATATTCTCTATCTCCGCCCAGATTAAGTAATCTACGACAACGCTTGCAGCTTCACCATCTCGAACCATCGTTGCAGCACGCATCAGATAGCCATCGTACTCGTCTTCAAATCCGCAAGTTTCCCAGCTCGCGGCATTTGCCAACAAGCCGATTGGGTCCCAGAGCCTCCAGCCGATGTCTCTAAGACGCGACAGACGCACTTTGGGACGTTTCATGTTGATTAAACCCCCGCCTCTTTCCAGCCGCCACGCTCCGTCTGCTGAAAATAGCGCGTCACTAATCCAGCGTCCTTGGCAGCTTTGAACTGGGCGCGGGCCTTGTTGCGGGTGCCGGTGTCGGCGTCCTCGAACATCACCATGCAGCGCTTGAAGGGGGCGTCTACTGGCGCTTCGGTGCCGTCCATCAGCATAAGGGCGTCGGCGTTGTTGGCGTTGGCGAGTTTGGCTGAGAGCAGCACTGGCTGGCGGGCGACATCCAGCCCCGGCGCATCGGCCTGGCCATGCGGCAGGAAGGAGGCGTCCTCAAACGTCCAGAGCACCGCGTCGAGCTTGGCGAGGCGCTCCGCACGCGGAGAAACGGCCAGCACGCGCCAGCCAACTTCGAGGCATTTCTGCAAGAGCGGCGCGGCCGCCTCTTCCAGCGCGCTGCGCGAGAGATGGTAGAACCACCATTCGGGGGCTGCTGGCTGGGACACTTTGCGGCGCGCTCCTCTGCTCGTCCTTGGACTTCGCTCAGGATGAGCAGGGTTGCAAGCCGGGGGCAACGGATAAAGGAACCTACCCGTTCGTCACGCCCGATGGCTGAAAGCCTTCTGAGCGCCCATCTCCTGCCCCTTCCGCTTTCGCAGACGGTGAAGTTTGGAGATGGGCCCTCAGACGGGCGTTGCCCGTCGAGGGTGACGAGCAATGAGAGCGGGGCAATTACGCCTCGTAATTATCCACAATCCAGCGGCTGAGCAGGCGCGGACCGTAGCCCGATGCCCAGCTCGGATCAGTTGGCGACTTCTCGCCTTCGACCCAGGCAACGCCAGCGATGTCGATATGCGCCCAGCGCACGCCGTCTTTGACGAAACGCTTGAGAAACTGCGCCGCCGTGATCGAGCCGGCCGCGCGGCCGCCGATATTGCGCATGTCTGCAAACTTCGACTTGAGCAGCGAGTCGTATTCCGAGCCCATCGGCAGGCGCCACACGCGCTCGCCTTCGGCGAGACCCGCCTTGGTCAGCTCGTCGGCCAGGTCATCACTGTTGGTGAAGAGGCCGGCATGATGGTGGCCGAGGGAGATGACGATGGCACCGGTCAGCGTGGCAAGGTCCACAATGGCTTTCGGCTTGAAATGCTCCTGCGCGTACCAGAGCACGTCACACAGAACGAGACGGCCTTCGGCGTCGGTGTTCTGCACTTCGATGGTCTGGCCGGAGGCCGAGCGGAGAATATCGCCGGGGCGGATGGCGTTGCCATCGGGCATGTTTTCCACAAGGCCGATGAGGCCGACGACGTTCACCTTGGCTTTAGCCTGGGCGAGCGCGCGCATCGTGCCGGTGACTGCCGCCGCGCCGCCCATGTCGCCGCGCATCTCTTCCATGCCGGGGCCAGGCTTCAGCGAGACGCCGCCCGTATCAAAGCAGACGCCCTTGCCGACGAGGATGACCGGATCCTCACCCGGCTTGCCGCCATTCCATTTCATGATGCCAAGCTGGCTTTCCTTCACCGAACCCTGGCCGACGCCGAGCAGCGCGCCCATGCCGAGCTTGGCCATCTGCTTCTCGCCGAGGACTTCCACTTCCACGCCCAGATCGGCGAGTTCCTTGATCTTCTCGGCAAAGCTTTCCGGGTGAAGGTCGTTGGGCGGCATGTTGACGAGGTCGCGCGCCAGATAGGTACCGTCCGTAGCAGCGTCCAGCAGGACGAAAGCAGCCTTGGCGGCCTTGGGATCGTCACACACGATGGTCAGGCCCGAAAGGCTGGGCTTCTGGTCGGATTTGAGTTTGGTGAAATAGGTGTCGAAGCGGTAGGCGGCGAGCTTGGCGCCGGCGGCGATACGCGCAGCTTCCTCGGCGGTGTGAACGGTAATCGAGGCCGACTTGAAGCCGGAGGAAGCAAACGCCTTGATGAAATGGGCGCCGATATTCTCCAGGGCGCGAGCGTCGCGCTTCTTCGGCTTGCCACCGCCCAGAACGACAGCGCGGCGCGCGTCCGAACCCTTGGGCAGCACAACCGCCACCTGCTGGCCAACCTTGCCGTCGAATCGCCCCCCCTCGATGGCTTCAGCGATCAGACCGCCCGCGGCCTTGTCGAGCGCTTCTGCGCTGCCCGGCAGACCAGCCCCTTCATCGGCGATGAAAGCGGCGATGTCGGCCTTTGCGGCTTCTGCGAATGTAATCTTCATGTGTGGAAACTCCGTTTGAAGCGGAAACTAAGCATCGACGCGCCAAGCGCAACTCGTTAGCTAGAGAAATGCTGCCAATTCCGGTTCGATTTCTGGACGCTAGAGTGCCCGCGCCCCGCTTATGACCAAGATCCAGCTGCACCTATTCCGGCAGGTCCTGCAGGCCGTGCTGATCATCGTGGGCAGCCTCGTGATGGTCGCACTGTTGGCGCAGGGATTGTCCCGCACGGATGTAATCCTGGAAAACCGGCAGTCGGCGCTCACATATTTCTATATCGTCATGCTCGGCTCGCCGCAGGTGATTGCCCTGCTGTTGCCGCTGGCGCTGTTCGTCGCCGGGGTCTGGTCGCTGAACCGTATCCACAAGGATTCGGAAATCGTGGTGGCGCAGGCTGCCGGGATGACGCGTTGGCAGGTTGCCTCGCCCGTCATGCGGTTGGCGGTGGTGTGCATGCTGGCGCATATGTCGGTGAACCTGTGGGTTCAGCCGATGTCCCAGCGGGCGATGCGCGAGGCGGTGGCCGACGCGCGGGCAGACCTTGCCGCAGCCCTTTTCCGGGCCGGTCAGTTCACCTCCAATGGCGAACGGCTCACATTCTATGCGCGCGACCAGGTGGGTGGGGAACTGCGCGGCGTGTTGATTTCGGACATGACCGATCCGGACTATCCGACCGATATTCTCGCCCGGTCTGCGGCGCTGGTGACGGTGGACGGGCACCCCACCCTTCTCTTGCGCGACGCGCTCAGCCAGCAGCTGGATGCCAACCAGCAGCTGTCGGTCCTGGAATTTGACCAGTACATGTTCGACCTGACGGACTTCATGAAGGAAGATTCCGAACTGGTACTCAAGGCGTCCGACAAATTCCTGTTTGAGCTGCTGTTCGTGGACCGGAGGAACTATTTCGAGAACAAGGAGGCCGATAGCTTCCTGGCCGAAGCCAATGCGCGCCTCACCTCGCCTCTGCTCAACATCGTCATGGCGTTGCTGGCAATCTTTGCCGTTCTGGGCGGGGATTTCAGCCGGCAGGGCTACAGCAAGCGGATCGGCATCGCGACAGGCGGAGCGATCTTCGTGCTGGTGGTGCATCTGGCGCTGCAATCGGCAGCGGCAGATGACCCGCAGCTCAATATCGCCCTCTGGGCCGTGCCTGTGCTGACCAGCCTGATGCTGGGCTGGATCTATTTCGGACGCGGTGCCCGGATCGGGCGGAAACAAAGGATTGCCCCGCCCCCACCGGGATACATACCCGGAGCGCGCGCCTGATGCCCCTGTTTTCCCGCATCCAGCGCTATATCCTGCGCGAGTGTCTTTCGGGCCTCGCGCTGGTGCTGGCTATCCTGCTGCTGGCGATCATGATGATCGACGTGGTGGAGCAGATGCGCACCGTTGGCAGCGACGTGGAGATCACGCTGCTGGACGCGTTGCGCCTGTCGGCCATGAAACTGCCGATGATTGTCGAACAGACCCTGCCTTTCGCCCTTCTGGCAGCGACGATGATGGCGTTTACCCGGCTGAACCGGCGTTCCGAACTCTCGATCATCCGAGCAAGCGGCCTGTCGGCCTGGCGGTTCCTCACGCCGGTGATCGTGCTGGGCATCATGTTGGGCCTGTGCTCATCCATGGTGCTGAACCCGTTTACCGCCAGCCTTGCCCAGTCTTACGAGGCCGAACGCGCCCGGTTGCTGAACATTGGCCGGGGCACGGTTGCGGTGGGCGAAACCGGCATCTGGCTGCGCCAAGGGGACGATACCAGCCAGTATGTGATCCATGCGCGCCGGGTTGAAGATGGCGGCCGGACGCTGACCGGCGTGAAGATCATCGAGGAACAACGTCTTTATAATGGGCGTCAGCCGACCAATGACTTTGCCTTTGTGCGCCGGATCGACGCTCAGCGAGCCGTTTTGAACGATGGTTTCTGGCAGCTCGAGAACCTGGTCGAGAACCTGCCCAATCAGGTGCCGGAACGGCGTGCCACGCTGGCGATCCCAACCTCGCTGGACGCAGTCCGCCTGCTGGACGAGTTTGCCACGCCCAACACCATCGGTTTCTGGGATTTGCCGCGCTTCATTTTTGAAACGCGCGCCGCAGGACTGGACACTTCGCGTTATACGATGCGTTGGTTCACCCTTACGGCGACGCCCGTGCTATTTACCGCAATGGCCCTGATCGGGGCGCTGGCCTGCCTGCGCCTGCAGCGTCTGGGGGGTACTTCCAGACTGCTGGCCACCGGCGTCATGGCGGCCATTGGGCTTTATTTTTTCACGCAATTTTCCTCCAGCCTGGGGGCAACCGGGGCGGCGCCCGCGGCGGTGGCCGCATGGTCTCCGCCGCTGTTCTTCCTGTTCGTCAGCCTGGCCTTCATTGCCTACCGCGAAGACGGCTGACGCTGTCCCGGCCTTGACAGCCCCTGCCGTGGCAGACCATCTCTGCCGCCCTTGAAGAGGTGGACCCCCCGCATGAAACTTGTCGTCGTCGAGTCTCCGGCAAAGGCCAAAACGATCAACAAGTACCTGGGCAAGGACTATAAAGTCCTCGCGTCCTACGGGCATATCCGGGATCTGCCGTCGAAAAACGGCTCGGTTGACCCCGAAAACGACTTCGAAATGGTCTGGGAGGCCGATGCCAAATCCGCCAAGCGGATCTCCGACATCGCCAATGCCCTGAAGGATGCAGATACGCTCATCCTCGCGACTGACCCTGATCGCGAGGGCGAAGCCATCTCCTGGCACCTGATTGAGGCGCTGAAAAAGCGCCGGGCGCTGAAAAAGGACATGGCGGTCGAGCGGGTGGTGTTCAACGCCATCACCAAGAGCGCCGTGACCCAAGCCATGGAACAGCCGCGCAAGATCGACGAGGAACTGGTCGACGCCTACCTCGCCCGCCGGGCCCTGGACTATCTCGTCGGGTTCAACCTCTCTCCCGTCCTCTGGCGCAAGCTGCCGGGCTCCCGCTCGGCCGGCCGGGTGCAATCGGTCGCGCTTCGCATCGTGTGCGACCGCGAGAACGAGATCGAGATGTTCCGGCCTCAGGAATACTGGAACATCGCCGCCGAGCTGCGCGCGCCCGATGGGTCGCATTTCGAGGCCCGGCTCCATTCGCTGGATGGCGAGACGCTGAAGAAGTTCACCCTTGGCAACAAGGGCGACGCAGACCGGGCGCTGGAGATCGTCAAGGCCGGCGGCTATTCGGTCAGCACGGTTGAGGCAAAGCCGGTCAAGCGCAACCCGCCCCCGCCCTTCATCACCTCCACGCTGCAGCAGGAAGCCAGCCGCAAACTCGGCTTCTCGGCCAAGCGCACCATGCAGGCCGCCCAGAAACTCTACGAAGAAGGCCGCATAACCTATATGCGGACAGATGGCGTCAACATGGCCGAGGAGGCCTATGCCGCCGCCCGCGCCATGATCCAGTCAAACTATGGCGCGCGCTACCTGCCGGAAAACACCCGCCGCTATTCCTCCAAGGCGAAGAACGCGCAGGAGGCCCACGAGGCCGTCCGCCCGACCGACTTCAATCTGCGCCCCGAAGACTATCACGGCGACGGAGACCTGAAGAAACTCTACACGCTGGTCTGGCGCCGCGCTGTGGCGTCCCAGATGGAAGCGGCCGTGTTCGAGCGCACCACCATCGACCTGATCTCGAAGGACAAGCGCGCAGGCCTGCGCGCCACCGGCCAGGTCGTCGTGTTTGACGGCTACATCAAGCTCTACACCGAAGGCCATGACGCCGGCGATGATGATGACGATGCCGAAGGGCGCCTGCCGAAGATGGCGGAAGGTCAGCATGCAGACCTTCTGAAGGCAGAAGCCAACCAGTCCTTCACCCAGCCGCCCCCGCGCTATACCGAAGCCTCCTTGGTCAAGCGCCTGGAAGAACTCGGCATCGGCCGCCCATCGACCTATGCCTCCACCCTCTCGACGCTGGAAGACCGCGGCTATGTCCGCATCGAAGGCAAGGCGCTCGTGCCCGAAGACAAGGGCCGCCTTGTCACCGCCTTCCTCGAAAACTTCTTCAGCCGCTATGTGGAGTATGACTTCACCGCCGGGCTGGAAGAAAAGCTCGACGTGATTTCTGACGGCAAGCTCGACTGGAAAGCCTTCCTGCGCGAATTCTGGCAGCAATTTGCCGCTGATATTGACGGCACCAAGGAACTGCGCGTCTCCGCCGTGCTGGACGCGCTGAACGAGGCGCTGGGCGCCTATGTGTTCCCGCGCCAGGACGCCGAAGGCAACCCGATTGAAAATCCGCGTCAGTGCCCCCTCTGCAAGGAGGGCGAACTATCGATGAAGCTCGGCAAATTCGGCGCCTTTGTCGGCTGCTCGCGCCATCCCGAATGCAAATACACACGCCAGTTTTCCTCCGAAGGCGGAGAGAGCGCAGCCATCAGCCCGGACGGCAATGAGCTTGGCGTTCATCCGGATACCGGCGAAACCATCTTCCTCAAATCCGGCCGCTTCGGCCCCTATGTTGAGATGGCGAATGGCGAAAAACCCAAGCGCGCCTCGCTGACCAAGGCGGACAAGGACAATCTGGACGGCTTCACCTTGGCGCGCGCCGTCGAGCTTCTGATGCTGCCGCGCGAAGTTGGTCCCCACCCGGAAGATGGCGAGATGATCCTCGCCAATTTCGGCCGGTTCGGGCCGTATGTTCAGCATGGCAAGACCTATGCGAACCTGAAAGACCCGCGCGACGTGTTCACCATCGGCGTCAACCACGCCGTCGCGCTGATCGAGGACAAGAAAGCCCGCGGCTCTGCCCGCGCCGGCGCAGCCGCGCTCAAAACCCTTGGCGACCATCCCGATGGCGGCGCCGTCGAAGTGTTCGAAGGCCGCTATGGCCCTTACGTGAAATGGGGCAAGGTCAACGCCACGCTTCCCAAGGACGTGATGCCGGATGTGGTGACGCTGGAGCAGGCTATCGAGCTGGTAAACGCAAAAGGCGGCAGCGCGAAGAAAAAGGCGCCCGCCAAGAAAGCCGCCGCGAAAAAGCCCACTGCAAAGAAAGCTGCCCCGAAGAAGAAGGCTGCGGCGAAGAAGGACGGGGAATGATCGGGTGACTCTCGGATCACCCTATGATAGCATATAGGGATGAAAGAAGGGGGCGGAATACTAGCAGCGATTGCTGCCGTGGTGGGTGGTGCGTTAATGCACGCCGCTCCTCAGTGTGCGAGAGTAGTTCCTAGACACGCAGATGACATAGGATTGGCTCTAAGTCGAAGCTCGGATGATTTGAGTCACGTTGGTGGCTTCAGCGCGCCTGTAGTTCCGGTTGAGGAGTCTGCCTTCGCACTATCTCGAAAGGAAAACCTTACTCGAACGCTAGCCACTATCGACAATTGGAACCAGCCTCCAATTGTTGAGGAGGCCAACGTAGTTTCCAGCCAACGGCAGAAAATGCAGTCCCCAATACATAAGTCATCCGCTGAGGAACAGGGAGAGCACCGCTACCTAAGCATGGAAGAGTTTCAGCAGAAAGCCCTAGAGAACGGGGCTGATGTTGGCGCTGACCTTTTTCAGTCTTATTTTGAAGAGTGCTTTGTGAAGAACGAATCAAATTTGTGTGCTGAGTAATTTTATAACGCGTAGTTTCCTGCTTGGATCTTTGCTTCAAGGGTTTGGGTCCTGCACAGTATAATTGGCTGCACAAAGATCAGCCCCTCCCCATTCACCCTCCCTTCAGATTCCGTCTGTCCCTATGCGGAGGAAGCTGACCGGAGGCCGCAGACCATGCCTTTGCCTGCCCTTTTCTCCGCCCTTGCCCTGATGGCTTCGCCCGCCAGCGGGGCGAGTGCCTATGAGATGGAAATCTACGTCCGTGACAAGGCGAGCGAGACCGTCTTCCTCGCTCCGCCGGAAATGGTCGCGGCGGGCACCCTGCCCGTCTTCCGCATCTGCTATCGCAGCGCCGCCTCCACCCCGGCCCCGGAAACCCTCAGCGTACATATCGGCGCGCGGGTCCAGCTGCTCTCCCCCGGCAAGTGCAGCTTCTTTGCGGGCGACCAGATCGACCTCGCCGTCTGGAAGGGCGAGGGCACCCTGCGCGCCACAGTCACCCTGCTGCGCTGAGATTGACACCGCCGCTGCCGCAAGCAACCTCCCGTCAGAATGAGTCGTGGGGACATCAATCATCATGATCCGGAAAATCCTGCTGGCAACATTTGCCGCCATCCTGGCCCTGCCGCTGACCGCCCGCGCCGATGTGCCCCCGCCCATCCGGGTCACCGCCAAAGGCAAGGAGGTGGTGCCCGTGCTGGTGAGCCAGCCGCTGCCCCAGGGCGCGCAGGCGCTGTCCACGCCGGTGCTGCAGGTTTGCCATGGCGGCGGCGGGGCGGCCAATGCGGTCATCCTCTCGGGCGATCCGGATTTTGACGAGGACGACACGATCGAGACAGTGATCGTGCCCGGCCAGTGCGTGTTCATATCCGCCCGGCTGGTCCGGCTGACGACAAACACAGCAGGCGGCAGCACCGCGATCCTGGTGCAACTGGTGCGCTGAAAAGGCGTTCCGCATAAATTCCCGCGCAATTGCGCCCGAATTACACTATATGCGGCCTCATGAGTTTTCCAGATAGACAGACTGTCCTTGATTTCCTGAGGGAAAATCCAGGCGCAACCAGCAAAGCCGATATTGCCCGTGGCCTGAAAGTGAAGGGCCGCGAGCGCGCCGTGTTGCGCGATGTGCTCAAGGAACTTGAGGACGAAGGCAAGCTGGAGCGTACCGGCAAGCGCAGCTTCGCCCAGGCAGACCGGCCCCCGCCCTCCGGCCTCGTCGAATTCACCCGCCTCACCAAAGACGGCGACCTCCTCGGCCAATGCGTCGGCGATAGCGGCCTCTTCGGGCCAGAGCTCGTCTATGGCGGCCCCTCCGGCAAAAGCCGTGGCCGCGCGCCCGCCAAGGGCGACCGGGCCGTGTGCAAGATTGCCCAGCGCGACAATGGCGAATGGCGCGCTTACGTCATCACGCTGCTGGAGAAACGCCTCAGCGACCGCATCGTCGGCCTCTATGAGCACGCCCCCCGTGGCGGCCGCGTCATCCCCGCCAGCCGGAAGGAACGCCGTGAACTGCTGATCCAGGAAGGCGACCGCAAGGGCGCCAAGGACGGCGATCTCGTCGTGGCCGAGCCAAAGCCGCAAGGCCGCCGCCAGATGGGTCCGCCGCTGGGCGTGATCAAAGAGGTCATCGGCCACATTACCGATGCCCGATCAGCCAGCCTCATCGCCATCTATGCGCATGACATTCCGGTGGACTTCCCCGAAGCCGCCCTGAAGGAAGCGCGCGAGAAAGAACCCGCCGACGTTCCGAGAACGGACCTTCGGAACACGCCGCTGATCACCATCGACCCGCATGACGCGCGCGACCATGACGACGCCGTCTGGGCCGAAGAGATGGAAGATGGCGGCTGGAAGGTGATCGTCGCGATTGCCGATGTCGCCGCCTACGTCACCGAAGGCTCGGCGCTGGACCGGGAAGCGGAGAAGCGCGGCAACTCGACCTACTTCCCGGACCGGGTCGTCCCCATGCTGCCATTCGAGCTTTCGGCAGATGCCTGCTCGCTGCGCGAGGGCGAAGACCGGCCGTGCCTCGCCGTGGAGATGATCTTCTCCAGGGATGGCCACAAGAAGCGCCACCGCTTCCTGCGCGCCACCATGCGTTCTGCCGCCAAGCTCTCCTATGAGGAGGCGCAGACCGCCATTGATGGTAATCCGTCAGGCAAGGCGGGCGAGCTTCTGGAAACGGTGCTGAAGCCGCTCTGGGGCGCCTATGCGGCCGTCTCCAAGGCGCGCGACATCCGTAGCCCGCTCGACCTCGACATGCCCGAGCGGCGCATCATGTTCACGCCCGAAGGCCAGGTTGACGGCATCACCACCAAGGTGCGCCTCGATGCCCACCGGCTGATCGAAGAGTTCATGATCCAGGCAAACGTGGCCGCTGCCGAAACACTGGAGCAGAAGAACAGCCCCGTCATGTACCGCGTGCATGATACGCCATCTGACGCGAAAGTGGCGGCGTTCGCAGAGTTCCTGCAAACGCTGGACATGAAATGGAACATTGGCGAACGTCCGCAGACGCACAAGTTCAATCGCCTGCTCGCAGAGATACGCGGCGGGGATTATGAAGGCATGATCTCCCAGATGGTGCTGCGCACGCAGGCCCAGGCGATCTATTCGGAAGAAAACCTCGGCCACTTTGGCCTGAACCTTCCCAAATATGCCCACTTCACCTCGCCCATCCGCCGCTATGCAGACCTTGTGGTCCACCGCGCGCTGATCCGGGCGCATGATTTCGGCCCCGATGGCCTCTCCGAACGCGCCGCCGTGCGCCTTGAGGAAATCGCCGAGCACATCTCGATGACAGAGCGCCGCTCGATGGCCGCCGAGCGCGACGCGACCGACCGCTATCTGGCGATCTTCCTGTCAGACCGCGTGGGCGCCGAATTTGAAGGCCGCATCACCGGCGTCACACCGGCGGGCCTCTTTGTGTCGCTCGCCGGGTCTGGCGCCGATGGCTTCGTGCCGATCTCGTCGCTCTCGGATGAATACTGGATCCATGACGAAGCCGCTGTCGCCGTCTATGCGCGCGGCTCGGGAAAAACTTTCTCCATTGGCCAGATCGTCCGGGTACGGCTCCTGGAAGTCACGCCTCTGCAGGGCGGCCTGCTGCTGGAAATGATCTCCGATCCCCTGCCCGCGCCGGCCGGCCGCAAGGCCGCCCGTCAGGCCATCACCCGCGAACGCGGCGCCCCCCGCGGGCGCACCGGCGGGGGTGGCGGCGCCGGCCGCAGCAGCGGCGGTGGTCCCCCGCGCCGCGGCAAACCAAAGTTCGACAAGCGCACCCTGCCCAAAGGCAGCAAGGGCAAAGGCAAGCGCCGGTAGGAATATTGGTTTCTCACCCTTCCCTGCAAAGCGGGGGTGAGGCGGAACAGGCATCGCACTGCGATGACCCGCCGAACGACGCGCCACAGCAGCGAGACGGAGGGGCGCTGGAGGCTAACCCAGCGTCACTGTTTTCAAAGGCTGCGGTCCGCCTGTAGGATTGCCATATGTCAGGCATGCTCAAAACCGCGTTCGACAAGGAAGAAGACGGCGACGTCGTCATCAAGGGTAAACCGAGCCCACGCCCCAAGGATGCGGCCACGCTGATCCTCGTGCGCCGCGATCAAACCCAGCCCCGCGTGCTGATGGGCAAACGGGCGGGCACCAACGCCTTCATGCCGGACAAATACGTGTTCCCCGGTGGCCGCGTTGACCCGCATGACGGCAAGGCCCTTGCCTGGGAGGAGCTGCGCCCCGAGGTCGAGGCAAAGCTGCGCCTGCAATCGCGCCGCCTGCCCCGGTCCATGGCGCTGACGGCCATCCGTGAGCTGTTTGAGGAAACCGGCCTGATCATGGGCCGCTCCGCCGAGATGCCGGATGCCTGCCCCATCGGCTGGGAGGATTTCCACAGGCTGGATGTGGTGCCCAATCTGGCCCCGCTGACCTTCATCGGCCGCGCCGTCACCCCGCCCTACCGGCCCCGGCGCTTCGATGCCCGCTTCTTCATGGCCGAGGCCGAAGAGGCCCTGATCGACGAGCGCCCCCCGGTCGACGGGGCAGAACTCTCCGACCTTCAATGGGTGACGCTGGCTGATGCCATGAAGCTCGACCTGCCCTCGGTCACCCGCTTCATGCTGGGAGAGATTGCCGAGCGTCTGGCCAAGCCCCAGGATGCGCATCGCCCGCCCTTCCTGCGATGGACCCGTACCGGTCACCAGACTGACCGCCTGTGACGCCGGAAGTGCCCGGATTTGTCACGAATTGTCCGGATTTGTCCGAAACTGTCCGCGAATTGGCACAGGACTGACCGTGTCTGCCGCTTGACTTCACCGGGAACCCTCGCCATTAAGCGCGTTTTCCGGATTCAACCCTGACTCAGAAGGGCCGCGACATGGCCAAACCCGCAACCATCAAGATCCGCCTCAACTCGACGGCTGATACCGGCTTTTTCTATGTGACGAAGAAGAACCCGCGCACGATGACCGAGAAAATGGTCCAGCGGAAGTATGACCCGATCGCGAAGAAGCACGTCGAGTTCAAAGAAGGCAAGATCAAGTAAGGTCTTGTTCCTTTTGGAGCTTTTCAAAGAACCCGCGCTTTCCGGCGCGGGTTTTTTCTTTTGGGCTCAGGTGTCTGGCCGCCCGTCATGCAGCTTGCGCGCGTCCCGCAGCTTCGGGAACAGGAAGGCTGAAAGCCCAGCAATCCCCGCCGCCGCAATGCCGCCTGCCACCACGGTAAACACCGGCCCCAGAAAGAACGCCATGAACCCCGCCCGCGTCTCCCCAAGCTCATTGGAAGCCCCGACAAAGATCGAGTTCACCGCATTCACCCGCCCCCGAACCTGGTCAGGGGTCCAGATCTGCACCAGGATGTCGCGGATATAGACCGACACCATGTCGAAAGCGCCCACCAGCACCAGCGCCAGGATCGACAGCCAGGCGAGCGTGGAGGCCCCGAAAACCGCTGTGGCAAGCCCGAACAGCGCCACAGCGACCAGCAGGATCCAGCCGGCATAGTCGCGGATGGGAAACGCCGTGATCAGCACAATCGCGATGATCGCCCCCACCCCCGGCGCCGCCCGCAACAGGCCCAGACCGGCTTCCCCCACATCCAGAATATCCCGCGCATAAACCGGCAGCAGCGCCACTGCCCCGCCCAGCAACACCGCGAACAGGTCCAGCGTGATCGCGCCCAGCACGATCTTCTCCTTCCAGATATAGCTGAAGCCGCCCAGCAGGTTTGAAAGTGTCGTAGGCGTCCGCTCGATCCTCTGATCAGGCTTGGGAAGCGTCAGGATGAGCAGCGCGCCAACGGTCAGCAGGCTCATGGCCGTTCCGTAAGCAAAAGGTGGGGAGATGCCCGCCAACAGGCCGCCCGCGACCGGCCCGGCAATGGACGCCAGCTGCCAGGAGGACGACATCCACCCCACCGCGTTCGGGAACGCCTCTCTCGGCACCAGATTGGCCACGAGGCTGGACGAGGCGGGCCCATAGAAGGCGCGCGCAACACCAAACACCGTCAGCACACTCAGCACAGGCACCGGCTGGAACTGGCCAGTCAGGGCGAGGTAAAGGATGGCGCCCGCGCACGCCATCATCAGCAGCATCGAACTCGCCATCACAAGGCGCCGGCCCACCCGGTCGGCCACGTTGCCGGTCACCACCACAAGGCCCAGCGCCGGCAGGAACTGTACCAGACCGATCCAGCCAAGCCAGATAGGGTTGCGGGTCTCGTCATAGATCTGCCAGCCGATGGCAACCGAGAGAACCTGAGTGGAAAAGGACGTGAAGAAGCGCGAAATGAAGTACCGCGTGTAGGACGGGTACCGGAACGCTTCGAAACGATCTGACATGAGCGCGAATAGGCTCCCTCACGGCTGGTCAGCCGCTGTGGGCCTCCGGTGCCGCAAAGTCAATCAGGCGGCGATACTCTCGACCCGGTTCCGCCCGCCGGTCTTGGCCTGGTAGAGCGCGGTGTCGGCCCGGTGCATCAGGTCGTCGATGGTATCCCCAGCGCCCTGGAGCGTGGAGACGCCCGCGCTGACGGTGATGCGAAGCTCCTTCGTGCCGCCCAGCACCGGAAACTCCGCCGCGGCCACCGCCTTGCGGATACGCTCGGCTGCCGCGCAGGCCAGATCGCCCGGTGTGTTGGGCATCAGCACAACAAACTCTTCCCCGCCTGTGCGGCAGACAACATCGGTGGGCCGGACATTCGCGCGCAGGCGTTTGCCGATCTCGCGCAACACATCATCGCCGGCCTGGTGGCCGTGCGTATCGTTGACGGCCTTGAAATGGTCGATGTCCGTCATCATCAGCGACAAGGGCTGGTTGCCACGCACAGCCCGCTGCATGAACTGCTCAAGCTGGCCGTTCATGTAGCGCCGGTTATGCAGGCCGGTGAGCTGATCGATGACTGACAGCTCGAGGCCCCGGTCCACACGCTGGCGCAGGATATCGATATAGCGTGTGCGGCGCGTCTGGGTGCGGATGCGCGCAGCCAGTTCCTGACGGTCAATCGGGATGGTGATCATGTCACTGGCGCCGATCTCAAGCCCGCGCAGGGCCTTCGCCTTGTCATGCGGATCACAGATCAGAATGACCGAAATGGACCGTGTCACCGGGTTCATCTTGAAATGGGCGATCAGTTTCAGCGGATCGAAACTGCGGGCAAACAGGGACAGGATCAGCACATCGACGCGCTCGGTCGCCAGCTCGCCCATGTCGCCGGCTTCCATGAGGGTCGTGGCTTTGTGCCCCTGCGCGCGCAGGGTGTTGGCAAGGCGGCCGGAGGAGCGGGCATCGTCATCCACGATAAAGATGCGGGAGGGCCGGTCGATCTCTTCGCGGCTGAGTTCTTCCATCGCGCCGGAGCGCAAGCCGCTCGCCTCCCGCTGGCGCAGCTCGGACGCCACGGTGTTGTAACGCATCAGCGCAGTGATGCGGGAGTTCAGCAGGAAATCATCGACAGGCTTGGTCAGGAAATCTTCCGCCCCGGCATCCAGCCCCTTCACCCGGTCTTCCAGCTCGCTGAGCGCGGTGACCATGACAACCGGAATATAGGACGTTGCCGGGTCAGCCTTGAGCCGGCGGCAGACTTCATAGCCATCCATGCCGGGCATCATCACGTCCAGCAGGATGATCTCGGGATGCTCCAGGCGGGCAACTTCCAGCGCCTGCGGGCCGTTCTCCGCCAGGAGCACGGTATGATACTGCGCCTCCAGCTTTGCCTGCAGCAGACGCCGGTTCGCCTCGATATCATCCACAACGAGGATGCGGGCTGTCATGCCGCCGGTTCTTTCGGCATCAGCGCTTCAACGGCACGAATGAAAGAGGCGATCTGGATCGGCTTGGAGAGATAGCCCTCACAGCCCGCTTCGCGCACGCGCTGCTCGTCGGCGCGCATGGCAAAGGCGGTGACGGCGAGGACAGGAATATGGGCGACTTTCTTGTCGTCCTTCAGCCAGCGGGTGATGTCGAGGCCCGACACTTCCGGCAGCTGGATATCCATGATGATTAGATCCGGAAGCTCTTTGCGCGCGATCTCAACGGCCTTGGCGCCGTCACGGCATTGGAAGGTCGTGAAACCGTATGCGCCCAACAGGTCGCAAAAGAGGCGCATGTTGAGTTCATTGTCCTCAACAACAAGCACCTTTCCGGATCGCTTCTTGACCATCGGTTTCCGATTAGTTGACGATTCGCACGGGCGCGGGTGCGCCAGCTTCAGCTATACTGCAAATTATTAACGCGCCTTTACGCCTGCGGCAGGGCGTGTTTGCGGCAGGCCCCGGAACATGGCAGGAACACAACTGTCATGTCGAGTCTTTGCCGCGATTGCCAGCACCGGAGCGAGGCCGAACTCGCCGCCTGCCCCGCCTGTGGCAGCCGCAGGATCGTGACCCATCCGGCCCTTTTCAGCCTCTCGATTGCGCATGTGGACTGTGATGCCTTCTACGCCACCGTGGAAAAGCGAGATAATCCAACGCTCAAGGACAAGCCGCTGATTGTTGGCGGTGGCCAGCGGGGCGTGGTGACCACCTGCTGTTATATCGCGCGCCTCTACGGCGTGCGCTCGGCCATGCCGATGTTCAAGGCGCTGAAACTCTGCCCGGACGCGGTCGTCCTGCCGCCGGACTTCCGGAAATACCGGGAAGCGGCCAAAGCGATTCGGGCCGAGATGGACCATCTGACACCTCTGGTGCAGCAGGTTTCCATTGATGAGGCCTATCTGGATCTCTCCGGAACCGAGCGCCTGCACGGCGCCCCGCCCGCCGCCAGCCTTGCCCGGCTAGCGAAGACTGTAGAGCGGGAAGTGGGCGTGACGATCTCCGTCGGCCTGTCGGCCAACAAGTTTCTCGCCAAGACGGCCAGCGAGCTCGACAAGCCGCGCGGCTTTGCCATCATCGCGCCGGAGGAGGCCGAGGCATTTCTGGCGCCCCACCCCGTCAACTTCCTGCATGGCGTCGGCCCGAAATTCGCCGAGTCGCTGAATAAGGACGGATTCTACACCATCGAAGACATTCAGCATGCAGACCTCAAGAGCCTGATCCGGCGCTATGGCGAGACGGGCGACTGGCTGAAACGCTGCGCCCATGGGCGGGACAACCGGAAAGTAAATCCGCATGAGGACCGCAAGTCGGTCTCCAGCGAGACGACCTTCTTCGAGGACACTGCCGACTTGAATATCCTGGAGGACCATCTCTGGCGCCTCAGCGTAAAGACCGCGGACAGGGCCAAGGCCGAAGGCGTCTCCGGCCGCGTGGTGACGCTGAAACTCAAGACCTCTGACTTCCACCCGCTGACCCGGCGCCTCTCGCTGGCCGAGCCGACCCAACTGGCTCAGGAAGTGTTCCGGGCCTCCCGGCCGCTGCTGATCAAGGAGGCGACCGGCCGGGTGAAATACCGGTTGATCGGCGTCGGCCTTTCCGAGCTTTCCGACTACCGGGCAGATGCCGTGGACCTGATCGACCCCAGGATTGCCAAACGCGCCGCCGCCGAGCGCGCCTCCGACAAGGCCCGCGCCAAATTCGGAACCGGCGCGGTCGTGACAGGACGCGCTGCGAAACATGTGAAGAAACCTGAGGGCTGACTCTGCCGCCACGGCAGGTTAGGACGGGCGCGAACGCTTACAGGAGTAACCCGATGTCCACACCCGAAGCCCGCCTTGATGCCCTTGGCATTGCCCTGCCGACGCCGATGAAGCCGGTCGCCACCTACGTGCCCTTCGTGATCACCGGCAACATGCTGTTCGTTTCGGGGCAGGTTTCGGCAACGGCCGAGGGTCGCATCATGGGCCGCCTGGGCGAGAATATGGAACTCTCCGCCGGCCAGCAGGCCGCGCGCATCTGCGGCATCAATCTGATCGCGCAGGCCAAGGCGGCCGTCGGCGACCTTTCGCGCATCAAGCGCGTTGTGAAGCTGGGCGGCTTCGTCAATGCGGCGCCATCCTTTGTGGACATTCCGCAGGTGGTGAACGGCTGCTCGGACCTGATGGTCGACGTGTTCGGCCCGGAAGTAGGCGCCCATGCCCGCTCGGCCGTGGCGTGCCCCACCTTGCCGCTTGGCGTGGCCGTTGAGGTCGACGCCATCTTCGAGATCGCCTGATCCCGATGGCCCGCCGCTTTGCCCTGAAGGACTTTGCCTACGCCCATCGCGGGCTGTGGACGAAGGACGGCCTGCCGGAGAATTCCCTCGGCAGCTTCAGGGCAGCGGCGGAAGCCGGCCTTGGCATCGAGTTTGACCTGCGCCCCTCGGCCGATGGCGAGGTGATGGTGTTCCATGATCCGGATCTGCAGCGGATGACCGGCGCAGCAGGCGCGTTTGAAACCCTGCCGGCCAGCACCCTCAAGACCCGCAGCCTGAATGGCGGGGATGAGCCTCTGCCTTCCTTCCAGGATCTGCTCTCCCTCTGGCCGCATCGCCTGCCGATGCTGGCGGAGATGAAGATCGACGGCAGCACAGACCCCGCCGCCTTTGCCCGCAGGGTGGGCGAGCGGTTGATGGACTGGCCCGGCCTTGCTGCGGCCATGAGCTTTTCCGACATCGCCGTGCGCGCGTTGCCGGAAGGCCTGATGCGCGGCCAGCTGATCGCGCCCAGCGCGCAGTACGGCGAGGCCTATTTCGATGCCTTCGCGGAAGCGGCCATCGCCGATGGGATCGACTATCTGGCCGTCCATTACACTGACGCTGCCCGCGCCGCCGCTGCGCTGGAGGGGCGGGATATCCCGTTTGTGGTGTGGACCGTGCGCACGGAGGCAGACCTTGCCGCCCTCAAGCCGCATCAACCTGCCGTGATCTTCGAACACTTCAGTCCGGCGCTGGCGCTTGGCGTGATCGCGCCCTAGATTTGAGGGCCATGGACGCCGCCCTCCCCCAGATCAGCTCTGTTTCCTCCCTCGCCGGAATTGATCCAGCCGAATGGAACGCCGTCGCCAATCCGCCCGGCGTTCCCTATGACCCGTTCCTGACCTGGGAATTCCTGGAAGCGATGGAAAGCTCCGGCGCGGCCACCCCGCGCACCGGCTGGCGCGGCGCGCATATCCTGGTTCGCGATGCTAATGGGCGCCTGCGGGCAGCCATGCCGATGTGGTTCAAATACCATTCGCGCGGCGAGTTCGTGTTCGACCAGAGCTGGGCCGAAGCCTGGGAGCGGGCCGGCGGGGCATACTACCCCAAACTGTTGTGCGCGGTACCGTTCACGCCGGTGACCGGGCGCCGCCTGCTGGTGGGGCCGGGGCCGGACGCCAACGCCTATCATGCCGCGCTGCTGGACGGCGCGCTGCAACTGGCCGAGCAGACGGGCGTTTCCTCGATGCACATCAACTTTATCGATGAGGCCGAGGCGCCCTTCCTTGAGGCGGCCGGCCTTCTGATCCGCACCGACCAGCAGTTTCACTGGCAGAATGACGGATACGGATCATTTGACAATTTCCTCGCCACCCTTTCCTCCGAGAAGCGCAAGAACCTGCGCAAGGAGCGGGCGAAGGCGCAAGCCGGGCTTTCCTTCCAGCATGTGCGCGGGGCGGAGATCACCGAGGAACACCTCGACATTTTCTTCGAGTTCTACATGGACACCGGCAGCCGCAAATGGGGCTCGCCTTACCTCACGCGAAAATCCTTCTCGATGCTCCGGGAGCGGATGGCTGACGACCTCCTCTTCATCTTTGCCTACGAGGAAGACCGCATCATTGCCGGCGCGATGAACCTAGTCGGCTCCGACACGCTCTATGGCCGCTATTGGGGCACGCTGGACGGGCGGCCGATGCTGCATTTCGAGACCTGCTATTATCAGGCGATTGACTACGCCATCGCGCACGGCCTCAAAACGGTGGAAGCGGGCGCGCAGGGCGGCCACAAACTGGCCCGCGGCTATGGCCCCGTCCTCACCCGCTCCGCCCACTGGATCGCCCATCCCGGCTTCCGCGACGCGGTGGCAGATTATCTGAAGCGCGAGCGCGCGGCGGTTGACGAGGATTTCGGCTACCTGAAGGAGAGAACACCGTTTAAGAAAGGGGAATGAGCGGGGCAGTCACTATCAGGAGATGCGCAAGCGCAGAGGAAGCGGCGATTGTCTGCGCCCTCCTGAATGATGCGGGCATTCCAGCGAGTCTTGAAAACTGGCATCATGCAATGATCGACTGGGGCGCCCTTCAGGCATTGGGCGGTGTCGGCGTTCTGGTGCCCGCCGGTCAGGTCGATGCTGCCAGGCGGGCGATCATCGAATACGCCGAGAGTGCAGACGATCGCCTGTCTGCCGAGTTCCCAATACTGGAAGACTACCCGCTGAAACCAAAACGGCTTCGCTACTACATCCTTCTCAGCTACTATACCGGTCTGGCCGCTCTGCCGCTGATTGTCGTCCCTGCGTTAATCATAGGGGCCCTTGAAGTCCTCGCCGACGCAAGAATCTACGGTTTTGACTGGTCGCTCATACCCTTGCACTTTGACTGGAGAAATTGGCTGGCGCTGGCCCTCGCGCAAATAGCCGCCGCAGCTTACTTCCTTGTCCCTCTATCGGTTTTCGTGTTTCTTGCACGCCGGTTCCTGAATCAGAGAGCAAGGCAGAAGCAGAGCGCATGACCCTTCACGCAGCCTACGATCCCGACAATATCTTTGCCAAAATCCTGCGCGGCGACATGCCGAGCTTGAAAGTGTTCGAGGATGATGTCGCCCTCGCTTTCATGGATGTGTTCCCGCAGAGCGAAGGGCATACGCTGGTCATCCCCAAGGGCATCCAGGCCCGCAATTTTCTCGATATGCCGCCCGACTATCTCGGCAGCTACATGCTCCGCGTGCAGCGGGTCACAAAGGCGGTCGAGTGGGGCCTGAAGCCGGACGGGCTGCGCGTGATGCAGTTCAACGGCGCGCCGGCAGGGCAAACCGTGTTCCACCTGCACTTCCACATCATTCCGATGTGGGAAGGCCGCGAACTTGGCCGCCACGGCGGGGGCACAATGGCAAAGCCGGAAGAGCTGGAGCCAGTGGCAGCGAAGATCCGCGCAGCGATTTGATAGCCCCTCACCTCCCATCGCTTTGCGATGGGCCTCTCCTCTCCCGCAACGCGGGAGGGATCAATCACATCCAGATTATTTGTTGCGTGAGACGGCGCGGTGAAAACCCCTCTCCCATGAAGTGGGAGAGGAGGGGCCCACGCCCGAAGGGCGTGGGAGGTGAGGGTCTGCTTTGAAGTTCAGGTTGAGCTGATTGTGCTCAGAGACGGGGATCAAATCCCCAGCTTCGCCTTCAGGATGTCGTTCACAGCCTTGGGGTTGGCCTTGCCACCCGAAGCTTTCATCACCTGGCCAACGAACCAGCCGAGCGTCTGCGGCTTATCTTTCACCTTGGCGACCTGATCAGGGTTTGCGGCGATGATCTCGTCAACAACCTTTTCAATCGCGCCCGTATCGGTGACCTGTTTCAGACCATGCTTCTCGACGATGGCGGCCGCTTCGCCCTCACCCGCAATCATCCGGGCAAAGACATCCTTGGCAATCTTCCCACTGATCGTGTCGTTCGAGATCAGCTCGATCAGCCCGCCAAGCGAACCGGCAGATACCGGGCTCTGCGACAGCTCCAGCCCTTCCTTGTTGAGATAGCCGAACAGTTCCTGCGTTACCCAGTTAGCGGTGAGCTTCGCATCCCGTCCCCTGGCGGCTTCCTCGAAGAAGGCGGCCTTGTCGGCATCAGAGGTCAACACGCCCGCATCATAGCGGGAGAGGCCGTAGTCCTTTTCGAAGCGCGCGCGCTTCTGGTCGGGCAGCTCCGGCAGAGACGCGCGGATTTCCTCGATCCAGGCCTGTTCGACTTCCAGCGGCAGAAGGTCCGGGTCCGGAAAATAGCGATAGTCATGCGCATCTTCCTTGGAGCGCATGGAGCGGGTTTCGCCTTTCACCGGATCGAACAGGCGGGTTTCCTGATCGACCTTGCCACCGCTTTCGATGATCTCGATCTGGCGGCGGGCTTCATATTCGATGGCCTGCTGGATGAAGCGGTAGGAGTTCATGTTCTTGAGCTCGCAGCGCGTGCCCAGATGGCTGAAATCGCCCGTCTCGCGGAACTTCTCATACTGGCCGGGGCGGCAGACGGAGACGTTCACGTCCGCCCGCAGGTTGCCCTTCTCCATGTCGCCGTCGCAGGTGCCCAGCGCGATGACAATGGCGCGCAGATTTTTCACATAGGCAGCGGCCTCGGCGGGTGAGCGTACGTCCGGCTTGGAGACGATCTCCATCAGCGCGACGCCCGAGCGGTTGAGGTCCACATAGGTCGAGTTCGGGTCCATGTCATGGATCGACTTGCCGGCGTCCTGCTCCAGGTGCAGGCGCTCGATGCGGCAGGGGAAGGAATAGTCCTCCTTGCCCGGCACTTCGACATCCACCTCTATCTCGCCCTCGCCCACGATGGGGTGTGCGAACTGGCTGATCTGATAGCCTTGCGGCAGATCGGGGTAGAAATAGTTCTTCCGGTCAAAGCGGCTGTAGGTGTTGATCTGCGCCTTCAGGCCGAGGCCGGTGCGGATCGCCTGCTCAACGCAGAAACGGTTGATCACCGGCAGCATGCCCGGCATCGCCGCGTCCACCAGGGAGACGTTGCAGTTGGGGTCAGCGCCAAAGGTGGTGGAGGCGCCGGAGAAGAGCTTGGCGTTGGAGGCCACCTGCGCATGGATTTCGAGCCCCATGACGACTTCCCAGTCGCCGGTTTCGCCTTTTATGCGGTAGGGGGTGCGCTCGGTCATCGCTTCTCTCAATCAATACCTGCAATTAGGGCGCCCTTCTAACCCCCGCTGGCGGGCCCTGTCGAGACACGCTGACACCGCACCTCGCCCGCCTTTCCAACGCGGCCAAAAAAGGGCTTCAAATTATCCCCGGATGGCGCAAAATCAGCCCGGCCGCACAAGGAGCCGGCCCGGCCATGCTGTTCAAGATGATTCTCGATGGCGCGAAGGCAGAGGAACGGTCGATCGCGCGCGGTTTCTTCAAACATATTGTGGCGGGGTTTGCCTGCGGCCTTGCGCTTGGCGCGGCGCTGGTGGCGGGCATTTTCCTGAGTTTCAGCCACCTGGAACTCCACGTGCCGTTCGTTTTCGTGGCCGCCATGCTGCTGCAGTTCGGGCCGATTGGCGGGCTGATCGGGGCGGGTGTCTATCTCTCGCGGATCACGGATCGCAGCCGGGACGCGGCAGAAGCCTCGCAAGGTGATGACGATGATGAAGACCGCCCCGGCGGCGGCACGAAGGCTCCGGTCACGCCAGCGAAGGCCGCGCCCTCGCCCCGCGCGCCTAGATCTTCCCCTCTTCCCGCGCCCGCCTGACACGCTCGGCGCGCGCGGCCATCTTTTCTTTCATGGTGGCGGTAGAAGCCGCCCGTGTGGGCGCTTCCGCCTGAGGGGCCGGTTCGGAGACAAGCTGGGGCTCCGGGGCGGCGGGTTCTTCTTCCTGCAGCTTGCCTTCCTGGATGAGGCGGCGCCGTCTGGCCGCCACGCGGGCTTCCCGCTCACGCAGCGCGCGGCTCTTTCCGCCGGTCAGCGAGCCCAGACCGAAAGCAACGGGCTTTTTGCTGCCGCCCTCGCTGGGGATCGCGTCCTCCTGGCGGCGGCGCAGGACATTGGAAATCCGCCACGCGACATACAGCGCCACGGCGATACAGACGGCGATCATCGTCTGCATTTCAGGGGCAAACATGCTGTAGCCGTTCTGGGTAAGCACGCTGGCCATCAAGGTGAACGCAATGCCCAGCGTGATGGCGAAAATGATAAGAAATCGGGTCATAAGCCCAATATTACCACCAGCGCTCCGGCTTGGCCACAAAGCCCGCTGCATCTTCCAGGGCGCCGCCCACGCGGAAGCAGGCGCTTTCGTCCAGCGCCTTGCCGATTACCTGCAGACCAAGCGGCAGGCCATTGGCCGAAAGGCCAGCAGGCACCGCAATGCCCGGCAGGCCGGCAAGGTTTGCCGTCACCGTGAACACATCCATGAGATACATCTCGATCGGATCGCCGGACTTCTCGCCAAAGGCAAAGGCGGTCGACGGACAGGCAGGGGTCAGGATCGCGTCGCACATTTCGAAAGCGTCCACGAAATCCTGCAAAATCTTTGCACGAACCTTCTGTGCCCGGAGATAATAGGCATCATAATAGCCCGAAGAGAGCACATAGGTGCCGATCATCAGGCGGCGCTGCACTTCCTTGCCGAAGCCGCTGGCGCGAGACGCTTCATACGTCTGCGTCAGGTTGTTGCCTTCAACGCGCGCGCCATAGCGCATGCCATCATAGCGGGCGAGGTTTGACGAAGCCTCGGCAGGCGCCACGATATAATACGCCGGCAGGGCGTATTTCGTGTGCGGCAGGGAGATGTCGACGATCTCCGCGCCCGCCGCTTTCAGCCAGGCGATCCCCTGCTGCCAGAGGGCGTCGATCTCTTCGGAGAGGCCCTCAATGCGGTATTCCTTCGGAATGCCGATCTTCATGCCCTTGACGCCCTTGCGCACATCGCTGCGCCAGTCGGGCGTTTCGATGTTCAGAGAGGTGGAATCCTTTGGATCATGGCTGCACATGATCTCGAGCAGCAGCGCGCTGTCTTCCACGGTCTTGGCGATCGGGCCGGCCTGATCGAGCGAGGAGGCGAACGCCACCATGCCATAGCGGCTGGCCCGGCCATAGGTCGGCTTGATGCCGACCGTGCCGGTGAAGGAAGCAGGCTGGCGGATGGAGCCGCCCGTATCAGACGCGGTGGCTGCCAGGCAGAGATTGCCCGAAACGGCCGCTGCCGAACCACCCGACGAGCCGCCCGGCGTCAGCCCGGCATTGTCGCCCTTGCGGCGCCAGGGGTTGATCGGCGGGCCAAAGCGCGAGGTCTCGTTGGACGAGCCCATGGCGAACTCGTCCATGTTGAGCTTGCCCAGCATGACGGCGCCTTCGTCCCAGAGGTTCTGGGTGACGGTGGACTCATAAGTGGGGGTGAATTCGCCCAGGATGTTCGAACAGGCGGTCGTGCGCACGCCCTTAGTGCAGTAAAGATCCTTGATGCCCAGCGGCGCGCCTTCCAGCTTGCCGCCCTCGCCTTTGGCAATCCGGGCGTCGGAGGCTTTGGCCATTTCCAGCGCCTTTTCCGGCGTCTCGACCACATAGGCGTTGAGGATGCGGGCCTTTTCCATGGCCGACAGGAAGGCCTGCGTGATCTCCACCGAGGAAAACTGCTTGGATTTCAGCCCATCCAGCGCGGCGGCGAGGGTCAGGTCGGTCAGGTCGGTCATCGGGAAATCCCATGGATAATAACCCCCGCCTGCTAGGCCCCAATGCCCAAAAGTTCAAGTGTCCGTGAGGCCGCTTGCTGCGGTTCCGGGCCAGGTGCAGAGTAGAGCTTGAGCCTGCCCTGCCCCTGGAGTTCCCCATGCTGAGATCTGCGGCCCTTATTTTCACCACGGCCCTTCTGGCTGCCTGCCAATCGGCGCCCGGCACAGGAACGCCCCAGGGAATTGCCGCCTACGCCGATGACCCGCGCCTCGGCGCGCCGGTGGACCGCATCTGTTTTGCCTCCAGCATCGACGGTTTCAGCGATAACAAGCGCAACACGGTCATTCTGCGCGAAGGGCGCGATGAGTATATGGTCGAGGTGTTCGGCGCCTGCCCGGATCTGGAATATGCCCAGAGCATAGGCATCGATTCCACCACGGGATGCCTGACCCGGAGCGATGCTCTTATTGTCGGCCACACCCCTGGCGGCACCGGCATGGGTCCGCAGCGCTGCCTTATCAAAGAAATCCGCAAATGGGACCGGAAAGCCGAAAAGCCCGCTGAAGCTGCCCCCGAAACCCCGGCCGAATAATTTTCCTTGGCCCCCGGATGGCGACAGCCTCCGGGCGTGCTAGACACCCCGCTCATGACCACATCATCTGGGGGCGCGCGCGTCGAGGTCAAAACCTCGCCCCTTCACGGACGCGGATTGTTTGCTTCAACCGACATACCGGCCGGCGCGCTGCTTGGCGTCTATCCACTGCTCATCCTGTCGCATGAAGACACAGAGCGGCTGAAGACCACGCGGGTCTATCATTACGTCTTCTATGTTGACGAGCGTGAGGAAGACCGCGCCATTCGCGCCGCCGTCGCCTTCGGCAAGATCTCGATGTGCAATCACAGCCCCGATGCAAACGCAGACTTCTACGTTGACGGCGAAGCAGAAACCGTCACCCTGACATCGCGTGTCGCCCTGAAAGCGGGCGATGAAATTCTTATTGATTACGAAGACTTTGCTGACGAGGCGATCTGAAGCCCGGCAGCAGCCATTAGAAAATTGGAGGAAATCCCATGAGCCAGACCGTTCCCGCAACCGGCCTGCAACTGCGCAGCCTTGTCACCAAAGACGGCAAGCTGGAGCTGTCACTGGCTGAAGTGGCCGTGCCGGAGCCCGGCCCGGATGATGTGGTGATCCAGATCGAGGCGACCCCGATCAACCCATCAGACCTTGGCCTTCTGGTCGGCGGCGCCGACATGCGCACGGCCAAAGCCTCCGGCACGAAAGAGCGCCCCGTCATCACTGCCGATGTCCCCCAGGCTGCCCTGCGCGCCATGGCTGCCCGGCTCGACCAGTCGATGCCGGTCGGCAATGAAGGCGCCGGTGTCGTCGTCAAAGCTGGTTCATCCCCCGCGGCCCAGGCCCTGCTCGGCAAACGCGTCACCGGTCTTGGCGGCGAGATGTACACTCAGTACCGGATGCTGAACGTCGCCCAGGTGATGGAGTTGCCTGCCGGGGCCACCTCGCGCGATGGCGCCTCCTGCTTCGTCAACCCGCTGACGGCGCTCTCCTTCGTGGAAACGATGCGCATGGAAGGCCGCAAGGGCATCGTTCACACGGCCGCCGCCTCAAACCTCGGCCAGATGCTGGTGAAAATCTGCCAGAAGGATAATGTCCCGCTGGTCAACATCGTCCGCAAACAGGAACAGGCAGATCTGCTGAAAGGCCTCGGCGCAAAATATGTGGTCGATTCGACCTCGCCGAACTTCATGGAAGAGCTGATCACCGCGCTTGCCGAAACCGACACCACGCTCGGTTTTGACGCGATCGGCGGGGGCCCGCTCGCCGGCCAGCTGCTGATCGCCATGGAAGCGGCTGCCAGCCGCAAGATGAAAGAGTTCAGCCGCTATGGCTCTGGCCAGGAAACGCAGGTCTACATCTACGGCCGGCTCGACATGTCCCCGACCACGGTGCCGCCGGGCGTGGGCTTTGCGTGGAACCTCTCCGGCTACCTGCTGACCCCGTTCCTGCAGAAGGCGGGCGCCGAAGTGCGCGCCAAGATGCGCCAGCGCGTGATGGACGAGCTGACAACCACCTTCGCCAGCCACTACACCGCCGAAATCTCGCTCGCCGAAGCGCTCGATCTCGACACGCTCCACGCCTACAACGCCAAAGCGACGGGCACGAAGTATCTGATCAATCCGGCGAAATAATGAATAGTCAGCGGGAGGCGGTGGTTATTCCACCGCCTTCGGCACAACAAAAAACCCGTGCTCGCTGCGCGGCGCATTCGCCAGCACCTGGTCCTGGATGTTGCCATCCGTCACCACGTCTTCGCGCATCGGCAGCTTCGTCTCGACCACGGAGGTCAGCGGCTCCACGCCCTCGACATCCACCTCATTGAGCTGGTCGATCCAGCCAAGGATGCCGTTGAGTTCCCCGGCAAGCTCGTCCAGCCGCTCTTCCGGCACCGCAATGCGGGACAGGCGGGCAACTTTGCGGACATCGTCGCGGGTAACGCTCATGGGTGCAGGCTCCTGAAACTCCCTGCCCCATACGCCATAGGCAGAGGCCCATCAAGGCTGTAAGGGACGCGGGAATATGGCTGTGGTGGATCTCTTCGACCTGCCCCGCGAGGGCGTCCTGCTGGGCATAGACCCCGGCACCGCAACCATTGGCGTCGCCGCGACAGACCGTATCCGCATGATGGCCTCGCCCGTAGAGACGATCCTCAAGAAGAAGCTCGCCCCGGCGCTCGAGCGCCTGTTCCAGGTCTACGATCAGCGCGAGGCCGTGGGCCTGATCGTCGGCCTTCCGCTGAATGTTGATGGCAGCATGGGCCCGCGCGCCCAGTCCGTCCGCACGCTGGTGTCCAGCCTCCTGAAGGTGCGCGACCTGCCGGTCGCCTTCCAGGATGAGCGCTATTCCTCCGCCGAGGCGGGCGATGTGCTGCGTGCCGCCGGGGCCTCCCGCCGCCACCGCGAGGCAGGAATCGACGCCGCCGCCGCCGCCATCATCCTGCAGGACGCCCTCTCTCGGCTGGAGCAGCGCCCGTGAACGCCTTTCTCATCGCGCTGCTGCCGGTCATTCTCATCGTTGCCCTCGGCCAGCTGCTATCGACGCGCCGCTGGATACAGCCCGAAGCCTTCCGGGCCATCGACCGGCTCTCTTTTCTGGTCCTTCTGCCCGCCCTTATCGTCCGGGCGCTGGCGAATGCAGAGTTTGACACCGCCCCCTGGCAGATGGTGGCCACGCTGGTGGCTGCCCAATGCGCAATGGGCGTGGTCGGCCTGGCCGCCTATGGCTGGCCCGGCATCGACCGGCCCGCGATTGGCACGATCATCCAGTCAAACGTACGCTGGAATACGATTATCGCCCTCTCCCTCGGCGCGGCGCTGTTTGGCGACGAGGGCGTCGCCCTTGTGGGCCTGGCCGCAGCTGTCATGATCCCGGCAGCGAACGTCATCTCCGTCTACGCCCTCACTGCGCATGCAGACCGCCCACCGGGCGTCAAACCCCGGCCCTTCCTGGCTATGACGCGCAACCCGCTGGTTATCGCCTGCGTCATCGGTATTGGCCTGGCTGCGGCCCACATCGAAATTCCTGCCGCAATAGATGAAACCCTGCGCATCCTCGCCAACGCCGCCATTGCCACCGGCCTGCTCAGCGCCGGGGCGGGGGTTGACCTCAAGGCGCTCACCCGCGCGGGCCTGCGCACGTTCACCTGGTCTTTCATCCGCCTGTTCGGGATGCCGGCGCTGGTTCTAGCGATCGGCTTGCCGCTCGGGCTCTCCGGATTGCCGCTGGCCATTGCCCTCCTCTGCGCAGCCACCTCCACCGCCCCGAACTCCTACGTCCTCGCCCGCGAACTCGGCGGTGACACAACGCTCGCCGCAAACCTCATCGCGGTTCAAACCGTGCTGGCCAGCCTCACCCTGCCGCTGACCTGGGCCCTGATCCTGTGGCTGGGGGCGGTTTGAACCCGCCCCCAATCGTCATCATCAGCGAAGTCGAGGAATCGGGCGGCTCAACCCCGCAGCTCAAAATCTACCACCACCCCGAAGTGATCCGAGCGCACCAGCCCCTCCGGGCTGACCGCAGATCGCCCTGCCACACCGGTCACCCGCACCGCGCCCGCCACTGCCACATGATCCACGGTCTGCGCTTCAATGCCAGGAAGCTTTCCGCGCGTTGCGATCTCGTATCCTTCAAAGGCCTGCTCCAGCATCTCGTATGACCGAAGAGAGCCATAAGTGCGCGGCATCCGGCGATTGAAATCGCCCATCACGATCACCGGCCCATCCTGCCGCCATCGGTGAAGATAAGGCATCAATACTTCCAGAAACCGCTCATGCTGTTCCCATACGCGCGCTTTCGGCACCTGCCCCAGCGGACTCGCCATATGGTAGGGAATGCAGATGCCGACGATCCGCACATTGCGCCCGCCAATCTGTGTGCAGGCCGAAACAGAGCCTCCGAATGCGGCTGCTTGCTCCATCGGGTCAATATCCGCCCAGGGGTGGGGCGACCAAAGTACAACCTTGCGCTCCCCCGTTGCTTGGCGGCTCCACGCCACGCCCTGTGCCGCCAGCACATACCCCCCAAACGCTTCGAGCGATCCTTCCCAAGCCTCTGTCAGGCAGATGATATCCGGCGAGAGCGCGCCAATCTCCGCGATCAATGACGCAGCTTTGGGCGAGGCCGGGTCATTGCGCTCGATATTCCAGTTAACCAGCCGCATTGTACGCCACTCCCTACCAACACTTGCCCCGCCGGAGAATCCCGCCTACACCGCCGCAAATCTGAGGTATTCCGATGGCGCCGCGTAGGCCAGACTACACCTTCACGCACGAGCATCTGCTCGGAATCGAAGGCCTTCATCCCCTCGATATCGCCCATATTCTCGACCTTGCAGACAGCTATGCCGAGAAGACCCGCGGGGGCATCCGGCCTGATCCGGTGCTGACCGGCAAGACGGTGGTGAACCTCTTCTTCGAGAATTCCACCCGCACGATGTCGAGCTTCGAGATCGCCGCCCGCCGCCTTGGCGCCGATGTGGTGTCGATGCCGGTGGCCAATTCCTCGGTGAAGAAGGGCGAAACGCTGATCGACACAGCGATGACGCTCAACGCCATGAAGCCGGACGCGCTCGTTGTTCGCCACTCGGCCTCGGGCGGGGCAAAGCTGCTCTCCCGGAAGGTCGACTGCGCCGTGATCAATGCCGGCGACGGCACGCATGAACACCCCACCCAGGCGCTGCTGGACCTGCTGACCATACGCCGTGTCAAAGGCCGCATTGAGGGGCTCAAAGTGGTCATCTGCGGAGACATCGCCCATAGCCGCGTTGCCCGCTCCACCACGATGGCGCTCCACCTGATGGGCGCGCGCGTGCATCTCTGCGGACCCAGAACGCTGATCCCTCCGGGTACGGACACATGGGGCGCCGAAAGCGCCGGCACAGATTTCGACGCTGTGCTGAAGGGCGCTGATGTCGTGATGATGCTGCGCCTGCAGCTGGAGCGGATGAACGGCTCCTTCCTGCCCAGCCGCCGGGAATATTTCCGCTATTTCGGCCTCACCGCCGAGCGCCTCGCCCTTGCCAAGCCCAATGCCACCGTGATGCATCCCGGCCCGATGAACCGCGGCGTGGAAATCGAAAGCAAGATTGCCGATGGGCCGAGCTCGGTCATCACCCAGCAGGTCGAAATGGGCGTGGCCGTGCGCGAGGCCGTCCTCCACCTTCTCGCCGGAGGAAAATCATGAGCCTGCAGATTGTCAACGCCCGCCTGCTTGATCCGTCCACGGATCTTGATGCCCCCGGCGCAATCCTGATCGAAGAAGGCAGGATCAAGGACATCCGCGAAGGCGCTGAAGCGACGTTCACCGGCGTAAAAACAACCCTCGATGCCGGCGGCCTCTGCCTGGCGCCGGGTTTGATCGACATGCGGGTCAAAACCGGCGAACCTGGCGACGAGCAGAAGGAAACCCTGGAAACGGCTTCGCGCGCGGCCCTGTCCGGCGGCATCACCAGCTTCGTCGTGATGCCGGATACGCGCCCCGTCATCGACGATGTCGCCCTCGTCCAGTTCATCGCCGAGCGCGCGCGTGAAACTTCCAAAGCCCGCATCTATCCTGCTGGCGGCCTCACCGTAGGGCTGACCGGCGAAGCGATGGCGGAGCTTGGCCTGATGGCAGACGCCGGCGCAATCCTCTTCACCAATGGCGATATTCCTATCGCCAATGCGCAGGTTATGAAGCGCGCGATGGCATATGCTGCCAGCCGCGGCGCCATCGTCATGTCCCGCCCCGACGAGCGCGCTCTGACCGGCAGCGGCGTGATGAATGCCGGCGCCTTTGCCGCGCGCGCAGGCCTCTCCGGCATTCCGGCAGACGCCGAATGGATCGGCGCCATGCGCGATGTGACGCTGGCCGAGCAGACCGGCTGCACGCTGATCCTCGATCAGGTGTCCACCGCCCGCACGCTGGAAATCGCCACCGCCGCCCGCAAGCGCGGCGCGAAGGTTTACACCACGGCGGCCGCCCATTCCCTCTTCTTCAACGAACGCGATGTCGGCGACTACCTGACTTATTGCAAGGTGAACCCGCCCTTCCGGGATGAGACCACCCGCCAAGGCCTGATCGCCGCACTGAAAGCCGGCGAAATCGACGCTGTCGTCTCCGCCCATGATCCTCAGCCCCCGGAAGAAAAGCGCCTGCCCTTCGGCGAGGCGGCCTTCGGCGCGGCCGGCCTTGAAACCGTGCTCTCGGCCCTGCTGAACCTGCACCATGATGGCCCGCTCACACTGCTTGAAGCCATCGCCCCGGTCACCCTCGGCCCGGCCACCATACTCGGCCTCCCGCAAGGCCGCCTCGCCAAGGATGCCCCGGCAGATATGATCCTCTTCAATCCCGGCAAGCCCTGGCTTTGTGAGCGCGAAGACCTTCTCTCCCGCTCAACCAACTCCCCCTTCGATGGCCGCCGCCTTCAGGGCCGCGTGATGCAGACCTTCGTGGGCGGAGAACGGGTGTTCAAGCGGTAAGGGAATGCAGAAGGGCAACAACCTTACTACGGGCCCCATCGGCCCGGCGCTGATCTCCTTCACGCTGCCCACACTCGCCTCCTCCATTCTGCAATCGGCCAATGGCTCGATTGACACGATCTGGGTCGGCCGCCTCCTCGGCGAAGATGCCGTCGCCGCGACGACCAACGGAAACCTGGTCGTCTTCCTGCTGACGGCATTTGTCTTCGGCTTCGGCATGGCTTCCACCATTCTGATCGGTCAGTCGATGGGACGCAGCGATGTCACGGCTGCCCGCCGCGTGGTCGGCACGGTGATCGGCACATTCCTGCCTGTCTCCGCCGCGCTCGCCATTGCCGGCTGGTTCCTGGCGCCCGCGCTGCTCGGTGTTCTGGAGACGCCGGCTGAGGTCGTGCCCCTGGCCATTCAGTTTCTCCAGATCATCTTCCTCGCCCTGCCGGCCATCCTTATCATGACGATGTTGATGATGGCCCTGCGCGGGGCGGGCGACGCGATGACACCGCTGATTTTCATGGCGGTGGCGGTTGTTATCTGTGCAACGCTGAACCCGTTTCTTATTCTCGGCATAGGCCCTTTTCCGCGCCTCGGCATCGGCGGCTCGGCCCTGGCGCTGACACTGGCGAACTATATCAGCCTCATCGCCATGCTGGTCTACATCTACCGCCGCGACCTGCCACTGCGTCTGCGCGGGCTGGAGCTGTCATACCTGAAGCCGGACCTTTCCATCCTGCGTCTGATGGTCGTGAAGGGCTTGCCCATGGGCCTGCAGATGATCGTTATCTCCGGCTCGCTGCTGGCCATGATGTCCCTCGTCAACCGGCAGGGCGTCGACACCACCGCCGCCTTCGGCGCCACCCAGCAGCTCTGGACCTATGTGCAGATGCCGGCGATGGCCATCGGCGCCGCCGTCAGCGCCATGGCCGCTCAGAATATCGGCGCAGGCAGGTGGGACCGGGTGGACCAGATCACCCGCACCGGCATCCTTTTCAACCTTGCCCTCACCGGCGCGCTGGTCGTTCTGCTCCTGCTGACCGACCGGGCAGCGATGACGATCTTCCTTGGCGGCGCCAGTGACGCGGTGGCCATCGGCCAGAACATCGCGCGTCTCGCCACCTGGGGCTTCATACCCTTTGCCGTCACCATGGTGCTGTTCGCCACGGTGCGCGCCAATGGGCAGGTCATCTGGCCGCTGATCATCCTCTTCATCTCCATGTTCCCGGTACGCCTCGGCTTTGCGTATGGCCTGCAAGGCTGGCTTGGTTCGGACGCTATCTGGTACAGCTTCCCGGCGGGCATGGTGGTCACCATGCTGCTCGCCATCGTGCTTTACCGGTTCGGCAACTGGCGCAGTGAGCGCGACATGCGCGTGCCGGATGCCGATACCGCCGAAGCGTCCGCCCTGGCGGCCACCGTTTCAGGCGAAACCACCTCTTCCATCGGCGCCGCGGCCAATCCGCCGCGTCCGCCGCGCCGGAAGAGTGAAGACCAGGCTGCGCATAGTGTTGGCGCGCCGGATTCGCGGGATATAATCGGCTCAAATTCTTTTACGCCGCTAAGCAGGAATGCCCGAATGACCCCCACGCCCGAGCTCATCAGCCGCTATTACGCCGCCTTCAACGCCAAGGACTGGAACGCCATGGCGGGCTGTGTTTCGGAAAACATCAATCACTTCGTCAATGAGGGCGACAAGCGTGGCGGGCGCGCAGCCTTTGCAGACTTCATCGCGCATATGGATGACTGCTATGACGAGACCCTGACCGACATCGTGGTGATGGCCTCCCCGGATGGCACCCGCGCCTCGGCGGAGTTCATCGTCAACGGTGTCTACAAGAAGACAGATGCCGGCCTGCCCGAAGCCAACGGCCAGACATACCGCCTGCCCGCCGGCGCCTTCTTTGATGTGAAGGATGGTGAAATTCAGCGCGTCACCACCTATTACAATCTCAAGGAATGGATCCGGCAGGTCTCATGATCGTCCGCCCTCTGACGGGAGAAGATCTGGAGCGCGCCCTCCCCGCGCTGGCGCGCCTGCGCATCGAAGTGTTTGCGACCTTCCCCTATCTCTATGCAGGCACGGAAGAATACGAGCAGAAATACCTGCGCACCTTTGCAAAAGCGCGCGATGCCTTCATCTTTGCCGCCGAAGAAGAGGGCGAGATTATTGGCTGCGCCACCGGATCGGCCATCGATGATCATCACGGCGAGTTTGCAGCGCCGTTGAGAGACGCCGGCTTTGATCTTGCCTCCACCTTCTATTTCGGGGAGTCGGTTTTGAAATCCGGCTATCGCGGGCGGGGCCTGGGCCATGCTTTCTTCGATGCCCGTGAAACACACGCGCAGGAACGGGGCTATGCCCGCGCCTGTTTCTGCGCTGTAGACCGCCCGGCAGACCATCCCCAGAGACCGGCGGACTACAGCCCGCTCGACAGTTTCTGGCAGAAGCGCGGCTATCGCAAACTGCTAGGCCTTGTTACGGAATTTGCCTGGCCCACAATGCCCGGCGGACCAGACTTCACCCACCCCATGAATTACTGGCTACGCGAGTTCTGATCCCGCCGCCTATCCCGAAGAAAGACTGCTGAATGTCCCGATCCCTGCCCAGCCTTGTGCTCGCCGCCGCTCTGATGCTCGGCGCCTGCGTGCCCGCGGCACCTCCGCCACCGCCCGCCCCGGCAGAGCTGCCCGAGGCCAACGCGGAAAACATCCGCGCCGATATGGAATTCCTGGCCTCTGACGATCTGGAAGGCCGTGAAGCGGGCACGCCAGGCTTTGATCTGGCCGCAGACTATGTCGCTGCCGAATTTGCCGAGATCGGTCTCAAGCCTGCCGGGGATGCTGGCAGCTATATGCAGACGATCACCTTCCTGCGCTCTGTCCGCGCGCCCGAAGGCCGGCTGATGGAAGTTACCAACACTGCTACCGGCGCGCCCGTTCCGTTTACGGAGAATGTGGACTATGCCATGGGCAATTCCCTCTCCGCACCCTCAACCGATGTGACCGGTGAAGCCGTATTCGTCGGCTTCGGTATCGTCGCGCCTGATCTTGGCCGGGACGATTATGCAGGACTCGACCTCAACGGCAAGATTGCCGTCATGCTCTCGGGCACGCCGAAAGGCATCCAGAGCGAAGAGCGCGCCTTTTACGGTAGCCGCAAGTTCGTGAACGCCTCCGAGCACGGGGCAATCGGTATCGTCACGCTGGAAACGCCGACCTCACGCGGTGTTTATCCTTTCGAGCGCCTGATCCGTGAAGGCCGCCTCGATGGCGCCAGCCTCACCTGGATCAGCGAAGACGGCGCGCCATTCGACAGGGCGCCCAACATCAAGGCCGGCGCTTCGGTCTCGCTCGACAGCGCCGCGAAGCTGTTCGAAGGCACCGGCGAAAGCTGGCCAGCCATCCTGGAAGCCGCGGAGGCTGAAGGCGGCACTGTAAAGAGCTTCGCGCTTCCCTACACCATCCACCTCACCCAGACGTCCACGCACGATCAGGTTCAATCCGCCAACGTCATCGGCATGATCGAAGGCACGGACCCGGTGCTCAAGAATGAGGTCATCGTGCTGACCGCGCACCTTGATCATATCGGCATCACACGCGGCATCGAAGGCGACCAGATCAACAATGGCGCGCTCGACAATGCCAGCGGCATCGCAACACTGCTTGAGGCCGCGCGTATGCTGAAGGCCGGCCCCGCGATGAAACGCTCCGTCATGTTCATCGCCCTGACCGCTGAAGAGAAAGGCCTCCTGGGCGCGCAATATTTCGCGCTGAACCCGACCGTGCCGAAAGGCAACATTGTCGCCAACGTCAATCTCGACATGCCGATCCTGACCTACCCCTTCACCGATCTGGTGGTGTTCGGCGGCGCTCGCTCCACCATCATTGAGGAAGTCGAGAAGGCGGCCGCCGAAATGGACATCACCCTCAGCCCGGACCCGGTCCCCGATCAGGGCCTTTTCACCCGGTCAGATCATTTCCGCTTCGTCGAAGCGGGCATCCCATCCGTCTATCTCATCCCCGGCTGGGAGAATGGCGGCGCTGAAGAGTTCGCCCGCCACATGACGACGAACTATCACCGCCCGTCAGACGATATGGCCAACTCCATCGACTTTGACGCCGCCGCCCGCTTTGCCGCCATCAAGGCGCGCATCGCCCTGGCGCTTGCCAATGCGGACCAGCGCCCCCTCTGGCGGAAGGACGACTTCTTCGCCCGCCAGTTCAACGGCCCGATGGAGCCCTGACCCCTCTGCTGCCCGGCCTCGCAAGGGGCCGGGCACGCCCCTCCGGCCCTAAGACACTGGAATCGCAGGCCCTCTCGTTAGGTCAGTCGTGGACAGTCCCTTAAGGGTCGTTAAAGTCCGCCGCGAGACTGAAGCTGGCCCCCTGGCGCCGAGGCTTCACACCCGGAGGAGATACGTCATGCACCCCTGTCATCACGCGCGGACCCACCCCGACAAACCCGCCATCATCATGGCCGGATCGGGCGAAACCATCACGTTCCGCCAACTGGACGAGCGCTCCAACCAGATCGCCCACGCCCTGCGCGCGGCTGGCTGCCAGCCCGGCGACACCATCGCCATCTTTGCTGAAAACTCCCCGCGCTATTTCGAAATCTGCTGGGGCGCCCAGCGCGCCGGCCTTTACTATGTCTGCATCTCCTCGCGCCTGACGGCGCCGGAAGTTCAGTACATCATCGAAGACTCTGGCTCGAAACTGCTCATCGCCGGCGCCAACAAGGCAGGCGTTGCCCTGGAAGCAACCAAGGCCGCCGGCCTCACAGACCTCTGGTCGATCGACGGCGAGGTTGCCGGCTTCACCGCCCTGGAAGCACACGCAGCTCCCTTTCCGAAAACGCCCGTTGCCGACGAAATGGCCGGCACCGACATGCTCTATTCCTCCGGCACCACGGGCCGCCCGAAAGGCATCCGTCCGCCGCTGGAACGGAACCTGCCCATCGACGCTGACAACATCCTCGTCCAGATTGCCCGCGCCATGTCCGGCGCCAGCCCGGACTCGGTCTACCTCTCGCCCGCCCCGCTTTACCACGCCGCGCCCCTGCGCTGGTGCATGACCTTCACGCGCATCGGCTCGACCGTCATCGTGATGGAGAAATTCGATCCGGAAGACTTCCTGAAAGCGGTCGAGAAATACAAGGTCACGCACACTCAGGTCGTGCCGACCATGTTCGTGAAGATGCTGAAACTGCCCGAAGACGTCCGCAAGAAGTATGACGTCTCCAGCATGACCTTCGCCATCCATGCCGCCGCGCCCTGCCCGGTCCCGGTCAAGGAACAGATGATTGCCTGGTGGGGCCCGGTCATCGACGAATACTATGCCGGCTCTGAGGGCAACGGCATGACTTATGTGAAAAGCCCTGACTGGCTGACCCACAAAGGCACGGTCGGCCGCGCCATCCACGGCAAGGTCCACATCTGCGACGAGGAAGGCAACGAGCTTCCGATCGGCGAGGAAGGCCAGGTCTACTTCTCCGGCACCACGCCGCCGAACTATCACAACGACCCGGAAAAGAACAAAGCCGCCCTCAACCCCAAACATCCCGACTGGTCGTCCCTTGGCGATGTCGGCAAGCTGGATGAAGAGGGTTTCCTCTATCTGACAGACCGCAAGGCCTTCATGATCATCTCCGGCGGCGTGAACATCTATCCGCAGGAAACCGAAAACGTTCTGATCACCCACCCGAAAGTGGCCGATGTCGCCGTGATCGGCGTGCCGGATGAAGACTTCGGCGAGGCCGTGAAAGCCGTCGTCCAGCCAATGCCCGGCATTGCGCCGTCCGAGGAACTGGCCGCCGAGCTGATGGCCTTCGCGCAGGCAAACCTCTCGAAGCTCAAATGCCCCAAGAGCATCGACTTCGACCCCGAACTGCCCCGCCACCCGACCGGCAAGCTCTACAAGCGCCTCATCCGCGACCGCTACTGGGGCAACAAGAACAGCCGCATCGTCTGATCGCGCGGCGGATTCATCAGAAACCAGAATTCAAGGGCCGCAGCCATGCGGCCCTTTTTTACGTCACAGCAGCCAGCTATCCGGATTTTCCACCATCTCGCCGGCGGCCAGCGCCTGCATGCCCTTCACGATCCGCACGATGTACCAGACCAGCGCCGCCAGGAAGAGCAGGAGCCCGATCAGCAGGAAAGTCAGCAGGCCCGAGATCACGCAATACAGCAGCATCTTCCAGAAGATGTTGATCTGGTTGCGGTAGTGGTTCTCGATGAGGGCATCTCCCTTGCCCTTGCCGAGATAGGCCATCACCACGCCAACCAGCGCCAGTATCTGAAAGAAGACGGGTGCCACAATGTAGAGAAAATAAATAAGGTTGGCATTGCCCCGGCTACCGGGTTCAATCGAAATCGTTGGCGACTCGGCCATTTCTGCCTCCCTCGTCAGCCCTGCCACGCCCATGGCGGCAGCCCGCATTAGGCTGTTTGGGGTTGACGCTCAGTTAACCTTGCAGATTGGCCCGCGCCGCGCCACAAGAAGTCTTATACATTCAAGGAGGAATCCCATGGCCAATCCGCGCAAAATTGCCTACGCCGATCTCGAATCCCTGGCTGGACAGGAAGTCGGCGTGTCCGACTGGCACCTCATCGACCAGGCCCGAATCAACCTTTTCGCTGACGCGACCGGCGACCATCAATGGATCCACGTCGACGAGGAAAAAGCCAAGCAGATGATGGGCTCCACCATCGCCCACGGCTTCCTCACCCTGTCGCTGCTCCCCATGCTCGGCGCCGAAGTGCTCCGCGTGGAAGGCGTCACCCGCGGCATCAACTATGGCTCCGATAAAGTGCGCTTCACCAATATGGTGCCTGTAAACTCCAAGGTTCGCCTGCGTCAGAAATGCCTGTCGGTCGAAGCCAAATCGGGCGGCAAGCAGATGAAGATGGAAGCCACCGTCGAGATCGAAGGTCAGGACCGCCCGGCCCTCGTCGCTGAGTCGATCACGGTGCTCTACGGCTGATTTGCCCCTCAGGCCCCATGGCCAGATAAACAAAGGGAGGCGTTTCGCCTCCCTTTTTCTTTGCTCTCAGATTTCGCCGCGATTGAGCGTGAGCGCCCGCCGCAAAGCGCGCGCATCCCACAGGGCATTATGCTGGATCGCGCCCTCCAGGTCGCTCGGCCAGGCAGACACCTGCATCAGCTTCAGCGTCAGATCCGGTATCCGCACCATCTGTCCCGGTGACAGGATCAGGCATTGCATCAGATGCGTCAGATCTTCGGGCCAGTCCGCAATCACGCAAGGGGCAGTGTCATTCTTCAGGAAGGCCTGTATGGCGCGCCCGAACGCCTCCTGGGGCAAAACCACGGGCCGTGCCCCGTTCACATCCAGAAGCGGCAGAACATTCTCCTCCACCCACGGATGCAGGTCCAGTGCGTCAAGCTCAGCATGCGGACGGCAGAGGTAGAGCTCACCGGCCTCACCCGAAAGGGCTAGGCTGATGAGCTCTCCGCCGAAACCGTTGAACTCGCAGTCGAGGCTGTAGAGCAACCGGCTCTACTCCCCGCGCTGAATCTTCAGGTTCTCTACCTTGCCGACTGCCGCCAGTGCGAAGGCATACTCTGTGGCCACTTCCTTGAGCCCCTCAAACCGGCCCGAAGCGCCGCCATGCCCGGCATCCATATTGATGCGCAGGAAATAGGGGCCAGCTTCCGGCGCCTCGTGACGCAGCTTGGCAGCCCATTTCGCCGGTTCCCAATAGGTCACCCGCGGATCGGTCACGCCGCCCGTGATCAGCATGGCCGGATAGGGCTTGTTGCTCACCTGGTCATAGGGGCTGTAGGCGAGGATAGTGTCATAGGCAGATTCATCCGTCAGCGGATTGCCCCATTCCGGCCACTCCGGCGGCGTCAGCGGCAGGCTTTCGTCCGACATCGTGTTCAGCACGTCCACGAACGGAACAGCCGCAATGATGCCACCGAACAGCTCCGGATCCATGTTCGCCGCAGCGCCCATCAGCAGACCGCCGGCCGACCCGCCATGCGCCACCACGCGACCCTTGGCGCTATAGCCCTGGGCAACGAGATATTCCCCGGCAGCCACGAAGTCCTTGAAGGTATTGGTCTTCTTCTCCAGCTTACCGTCCAGATACCATTGATAGCCCTTCTCCATGCCGCCCCGAATATGGGCGATGGCATAGATGAAGCCGCGGTCGACAAGGCTGAGACGCCCCGTGCGGAAATCCGCCGGCATCGACATGCCATAAGAGCCGTAGCCGTAAAGCAGCAGCGGCGCCGTGCCATCCACAGGCGTATCCTTGTGGCGCAGGATAGTGACCGGCACCTCCGCCCCATCCCAAGACGGCGCCATGATCCGCTCAACCACATAGTCGGCGGGGTTATGGCCCGAGGGCACTTCCCGCGTCTTGCGCAAGGTCTTTTCCCGCGTGTTCAGATCATAGTCGTACACCTGATCCGGCGTTGTGGGCGAGGCATAATCAAAACGCAGGATTGGCGTCTTGTAGTCATACCCTCCATCCAGCTGCAATTCATAAGCGGCTTCGTCAAAGCTGATCGAATGGGTCGAGCCATCGGCGCGCGCCTGGATCACGATGCGCGGAAGGCCATTCTCGCGCTCCATGATCGTCAGATAATCCTGCTGCGCCGTGATACCCATAAGCAGCGTACCCGGACGATGCGGGATAACCTCTTCCCACTCTGCCGGAGACGTGGCGCTGAGCGGCGCCTTCATCAGCTTGTAGTCCACTGCACCATCCATATTGGTGATGATGTAGAACTCACCATCCCATTGGGTCACGGAATATTCGTGGTCCGTCACGCGCGGCGCAACCGTGCGCAGCTTCGGGTTCAGTTCATCAGAGGGGAACCAGTGGATTTCCGACGTCGTATGGCCGGACGCATTGATAAGGATCAGCTCCTCGCTCTCGGTTGTGGAGATACTGACGAAGAAAGCCGGATCCTGCTCCTCATAGATCAGCATATCCTCTCCGCTTTCCAGGCTGCGCTGGTAAACCGCGTTCGGGCGGCCATTGGAATCGCGCGCCACCCAGAAGATGGCCTTGCCGGTCTTGCTCCACTCCATCGGCCCGTAAGCATTGTCGATGAGCACGCCGGTATCTTCGCCCGTCTCGATATTCTTTACACGGATCTGGTAGAATTCGCTGCCTTTCAGGTCCGTGCCATACGCAATGAAGTTATGGTCCGGGGAAACCTCGATGTCGCCAAAGGCAAAATAGTCCTGCCCATCGCCCAGCGCGTCACCGTCCAGCAGCAACGTCTCGGGCGCTGCGGCATTGAATGCATCCGCCGCCGGCCGGCGTGCAAACACGGCATACTCGCCCCCTTCACGGAAGCGCGTATAATACGCCCACGGACCATCAATATCCGGAACCGAGCTGTCATCTTCCTTGATGCGCCCACGCATCTCGGCAAACAGCTCCTCGCGCAGCGCCGCCGTCGGATCTTCCAGAACAGTCTTGGTGAAGGCATTCTCTGCCAGCAGGTAATCGCGGATGTCGGCGCGCAGCAGCGACGGCTCGCGCATCACTTCCTGCCAGTTCTCGTCCTTCAGCCAGTTATAGGGGTCGTTCCGCGTGCGGCCGACCTGCGTGATCTCGTGATCAATGCGCTGGGCCACCGGCGGGGCCGGCCATGATGCCGCCGGCGTGTCTGCCACCAGCGCCGCAGACGTGTCCGTCTCTTCGTTCACTGTCATACATCCAGTCAAAAGGGTTGTGGCGGCCATCAGGCCGGCGAGATTTGCAGCAAGGCGCATGGGGGGCTCCGCTTATCGATATTCGAAATATCTGAAGCGAGCCGCCCCCAATTGTCCAGCCCTTCCTTACTCGGCAGGCCGGAAATCCAGCACGATCCCGTTGATGCACCAGCGCATACCCGTCGGCGGCGGCCCGTCATTGAAGACGTGGCCCATATGCATGCCGCAGGTGGCGCAATGGCATTCGGTGCGCGCCACGCCGATCTTGTAGTCGGTCTTGGTGCCCATCAGGCCCTCGCCAATCGGCCGCCAGAAGCTGGGCCAGCCCGTACCGGAGTCAAACTTGTGCTCGGAAGACCAGAGCGGCGTATCGCAACCCTTGCAGTGATAGATACCCTTGCGCTTCTCGCTCTCAAAGTTGCCAGGCGTGAAGGCGCGCTCTGTGCCTTCGCCAAAGCCCACGGCAAATTCCTGCTCTGTCAGCAGTTCACGCCATTCGCGCTCGGTGCGGGTCACCCGCCGGGGCATGTTGTCGGGCATCGCAGGCTCCTCATGTGAAGTTTCGCCCCCCGATATAAGGCACCCCGGCCCCGGTAAAAAGGCGCTAGGCGCTATTGCGTGCAGGCAGACGCCCGCCCGAGCGAACACGCCTTGGCCAGCGCCGCCGCTGCGCCCGCCGCATCCGACGCCCCGCCTTCCCCATCGCGCAGCGCCCAGCCATAGCGTTCACAACCACCGGCTTCGCCCAGCTCGCAAGCCTGCCGGTAATAGTCCCGCCCCTTGGCCTTATCGATGGCCCCCGCCTGCCCGAAATAGGCCATCAGACCCAGATTGTAGCAGGACGCTCCCACTTTCAGGTCGCAGCCTTTGCCATAAGCCACCAGCGCCGCCTGCGGATCGCTGGCCACGCCCGCGCCGGTATAGAGGCTGAAGCCCTGCTTGTGACATCCATTCGGGCTGCCGAGGGTGCAGGCCTTCTGGAAGGCCTGATACGCTTTCACAGGATCGGGCGTCTGCCCCATGCCATTCTCATGGGCGAGCCCCAGGCTGCGGCAGCCCTCGGCATAATTCAGGTCGCAGGATTTGGTGTAGTAGGACAGCGCTGCCGGATAATTCACCGGATTGCCTTCCAGCCCGGAATAGTTGACGGCGCCCAGGTTGGAGCAGGCAATGCCTTCATTCTTCCCGCACGCAAACTCGTAATTCACAAGCGCCGAAGCGACATCCTTGGGGCCACCCTCGCCATTCAGCTGCATGACCCCGGCAAGATTGCACGCCGCCACATGCTCCGTCCGGCAAGCCTTCTCTGCTGCCTGGCGCGCGGCGGGAAGGTCTGTCTTGCTGTTCCAGCTCATCAGCGCCTGATTGTAGCAGCCTTCGGCATAGTCCAGCTCACAGCTCTTGCGATAGTTGGCTTCAGCCTTCGCAAGGTCTACCGGCCCGCCCTTGCCGTAGTGCGCAAAGATGCCGGCATTGTTGCAGGCGTTTTTGTTTCCGCCCTCGCAGGCCTTGGCATAGCTGGCGAGCGCGCCTGCCAGATCTGCAGGCCGGCTGACACCATGTTCCTGCATCACGCCGAGATTGTTGCAGGCCGATGCGTTGCCCAGGTCACAGCCCTTCACATAGTCCTGCCACGCGCCCGCATTGTCCTCCGGGCCGCCCCTGCCCAGGCGCTTGTAAAAGCCCGAATAGAAGCAAGCCTCCGCCGCATCGAGACGGCAGCCTTTCTCATAAACGCCGCGCGCCGCCGTAAAGTCCTGCGCGGCGCCGCTGCCTTCGCGATACGACCAGCCCGCATGCTGGCAGGCCGGGCCGTTGTTGAGCTCACACCCCTTCAGAAACCCCGCCAGCGCCTTCTGCGGATCGGGCGCGTTCCCGGCATATCCGTCAAGTTCCAGGATCGCCCGCTCGCTGCACCCCTCGCCCTCGCCCAGGCCGCAAGCCTTGTCGAAATAGTTATAAGCAGAGGCATCGTAAGCCTCTCCCAGGCTGATGAAACTATGCCCCACCTGCAGGCAGGACGGCCCATACTGGTCGTCGTTGCACAGGCCCACCAGCGCAAATCCCGCCGCGCGTTGCTCCTCCGCCGTTCCCAGCTGGCCACTGGCATATTGCATTACCTTCGCATGGCGCTCCTTCAGAGGAAGCGTCGAAGGAAAAAGCTGCGCCGCGCGGGCAATGTCTGCCTCGCTTGCCTGCGCCATCGCGGGCGCGCCGGCCAGCACCCCAAACACCAGACCAGCCACCAGGGCACGAAACATGACTGAAACCTCCACATGCGTCTCCACCATGCAGGCTTAGTCAAATGGCGAACCGCGCCTATCCCCTGACCAGGGGGGCGCGCGCCTCCAAACTCCATGTGGCATTGACCGCAATAAGGCGTTGCGGCGCAGGAACGCTTTGCATATACAGCGCCTCTCGGTCGGAGCGTGGCGCAGCCCGGTTAGCGCACTAGTCTGGGGGACTAGGGGTCGGAGGTTCGAATCCTCTCGCTCCGACCATGAAATTTTGTCCGGCCCGGACACATAGGTAACAGACTGTTCCGGAGAGATAGGTTACACTTTCGCCCCGAACGGGTTGTCTACAGTCTGTAGTGTCCTTGCCTCGAGATCAACATATCCGAGGTCATATTGCA
>Ga0067045_1027968_pt1 | contig 48228 bp, 35 predicted proteins | sample TerdegcTABiofilm_FD_59184 | JGI IMG/M metagenome (GOLD analysis project Ga0067045, IMG submission 59184) | Combined Assembly of (Gp0054472, Gp0054536) Wastewater bioreactor microbial communities from Singapore -Terephthalate degrading...
CGTGTCTCTGTTTTTCGTTGCGCCAATTATGGAGTTTCGTGTATAATTGATCCCTATGGCAGAATAGCCCAGAAGCTAGAACCCGAAAATGGTGATGAATATATTATTGGAGATGTCGGCTTATATCAAGTCGGAACTTTTTATACCAAACATGGTGATTATTTCCCTTGGACATGCCTTGCAATGCTAGTTTTTCTTATCATTCAGGCTTGGTGGTATGAATATCGTAAGTTTATGGAAATAAAAGGAGAAAAAGATGTTATCAGAACTACGCTCAGCGATTCAGGAAGCAAAAGAAAGAGTCATGGGAGCAGGAGGGCTTCTTTGACGCAGAAAACAAGCAGAAAGAAGCAGAAAAATTAGAAAAGGATATGTCTGAACCTGACTTTTGGAGTAATCCGCAAAAGGCACAAGAGACATCACAAAGGCTTGCAAGATTAAAAGAAGACATAGCTCTTTTTGATAAACTTCGTAATCATTCAGAAGATATAGAAACTTTGCTAGAGCTTGCTGAGATCGAAGAAGACGAATCACTAGAAGAAGAGATTAAGAGTGAATTATCTAATCTTGAAAATGAGCTTGAGCAAATTGAATTTAGGTTAATGTTAAATGGACAACATGACAGAAGCGGAGCGATATTAGATATACACTCAGGAGCTGGTGGGACAGAATCGCAGGACTGGGCAGATATGCTTCTGAGAATGTATCTTAGATGGTGCGAAAAAAAGGGATTTAAGACACAAATTATCGATATGCTTGATGGCGAAGAAGCAGGTATAAAGAGTGCAACTGTAATGGTTGCTGGTGAATATGCCTATGGTTATCTAAGAGCAGAAATTGGCGTTCATCGTCTTGTTAGAATTTCGCCGTTTGATGCCAATCACAGAAGGCATACTTCATTTGCATCTGTTGCGGTATTTCCTGATATTGAGGATGAGATTGATATAGAAATCAACGAGGCTGATTTGAGGATTGACACTTTTCGTTCTGGTGGCCCCGGTGGTCAGCATGTAAACACAACAGATTCAGCAGTTAGAATAACGCATTTACCGACAGGCATTGTTACTCAATGTCAGAATGAGCGTTCACAGCATAAAAACAAGGAAGTTGCCATGAAAGTTCTTCGGGCAAGGCTTTATGAAATTGAGATGGAGAAAAAAGCTGAGGAGATGGCAAAGATTCATGGAGAAAAACGTGATATAGCTTTCGGTAGTCAGATAAGGTCTTATGTTTTCCATCCGTATAGAATGGTCAAAGACCTTCGCACAGATGTTGAAGTTGGCGATGTTGACCGAGTGATGAACGGTGATATTGATATATTCATAGAGGCTTTTTTGAAATCTAGGCAAATAAGGTAGTAAATCTATTTTAATAAAATTAAAGGAATGACATTATGCGATATGTCATTCCTTTTTTTATGACACATAGGGCATCAAAATATCCCTTAGCCTTCTAGTTGCCCTAAAAAGATGTGCTTTGACAGTTCCCAATGAGCAATTAAGCGTTTCTGCAATATCTTTGAGTGCCAGTCCCTCGTAATGCCTTAACATAAAAACCTTCTGCTGTTTCTTCGGCAATCGTTGAATCGCTTTGGAAATTACTTTGCCTAATTCGCCTGATTCCATTAACTTATCTGACGTTCCGCTATCGCTGTAATAGTGATTACTTACATAAGAAAGGTCATCCATAGACGTTTCATTTACTTGATTTCTAATATAATCGGTGCAGGCGTTTAATGTGATTCTTCTCAACCAAAAGCCAAACGCAGAATTATCTTTAAGTTTGCCGATAGATTTATAAACCTTTAGGAAAACTTCTTGGGAAATATCATAGGCATCTTCATAATTGCCAATATACCCATAGGCGATATTATAGACCTGTTTTTGATATTTTCTGACTATTTCATCAAAAGCGTTAACCTCACCATTTTTGAATTTCTGGATTAATATTTTTTGATCTATTGGAGATACAACACCAAAACTAGCGACTCCCATTTTAGTAACCCTCACTTCTTGCATTTACCTTATTTATACGACTTTTTCACTTATGGCATAAAGAAGACCCTTAACTTCGTTCAGGGTGACAAAAAAATGTCATTTTGAACGTAGTGAAGAATCTCTTTTTGTCATTATCTATTGCTAACTGAAAAAGTCATATTATTTATAAAACTGGATTCATCTTCTATTGATCATTTTGCAAGAAATTTGCCAATCTAATATAAAGCGAGGAATATTAGTATTATTAGGAGTTTAAATAGAGCCTAATAAAACTGATGTTGTAATAATGACACATATAGTAGTATGAATGATACAATCAAAAAAATAATTCATTTTAACGTCAGTTCGATATAAGAATGAACCACAAAGACACCAAACCACAAAGTCCCACAAGGTATTAAAGATCAAATCTTTAACATTGCATTTTTCACAAAAGTATCAGAGCTAATCAGCGTTACGTAGTCAGCGAAAATCAGCGGGCTATTCCTTTTTTTGCAGTGTCAATGCTTCAATCTTTAAAACTCTATTTCATATCTTAAAAAAATCAGAGCCAATCAGCGTTACGTAGTCAGCGAAAATCAGCGGGCTATTCCTTTTTTGCAGTGTCAAAACTTTATTCCATATCTTAAAAATCAGAGCTAATCAGCGTTACTTAGTCAGTGAAAATCAGCGGGCTATTCCTCTTTTGCAGTGTCAATGCTTCAATCTTTAGAACTTATTCCATCTTTTAAAAATCAGAGCCAATCAGCGTTACGCAGTCAGCGAAGATCAGCGGGCTATTCCTTTTTTTGCAGTGTCAAAACTTTATTCCATCTCTTAAAAAATCAGAGCTAATCAGCGTTACGTAGTCAGCGAAAATCAGCGGGCTATTCCTTTTTTACAACACAAAAGCTTCAATCTTATTTTCTGCTTTGTGCCTTTGTGTCTTGGTGGTAAATATAAATTCTTACGTCGAACTCACGTCATTTTAGGTGTTTATAAAATCCTCGATCATCTGAACGAACTCTTTCATCCATTGTGAAATATCTTTTTTTCCTCTTGCACAGATCAGATTCCCATCTCTGACGACTGGTTCATCAATATAGATAGCCCCACAAATAGTAGCGTCAAATCTACATTTAGGGATTGTTGTAACTTTTTTCCCACGAATGACATCTGCTATTCCAAGTATTTCGATACCATGACAGATAGATGCAACAGGCTTATTTTTAATAAAAAAATCTTTTGTTATTCGGATCAAATCATCATTATAGCGCAGGTATTCTGGAGCCCGTCCACCCGGTAAAACCAAAGCTATATATTCATCAGGATCAACGTCTTTGAATGCTATATCCGACTCAATGCGATAGCCTTGATGTTCTTCGGTAATATCCCATCCCGTAGTCAATTCGTGCATAACAAGATGATATGAATCGACTTCTGGCGCAGAAATAAAAACTTGATAATCCTCTCCAAGTCTATAATAAGGAACCATCGTATCCAATACTTCCGCACCATCTCCGACTATTATTAATACTTTATGTTTATTATTCAAATTTGCGTTTTTTATGCTTGATCGTAATTTATGCCGTTCCATTTTAATCTCCCATTTCTTTGTTATTTTGCCGATAATAAAATTATGACTTATCATTAGCAAAAAAAAAAAATTTATCAATAGCTTCTTTATTTTCTATGATTTATTAAAATTCCATTGACAAGAGATAAATATATTGTTAAGTTATATCTTGCTAGTGGTCAAACAAATTAATTATTGTGTTTATGATCCTTAAAGTCTCCCTTTTCCAAAGGTAGATTTAGAGGGATTTTCTAGTAACAAATAAACCAAAAAACTTATTTGGTCAACCACTAGATATAAAATAATCAAATTTTTTAATTCTCTAAACTTTTTTAGGAGGTCTTCCAATGAATAAAAGGTTTTTAATAGTTACAGTTATAATGCTTTTTGCTTTATCTTGCCTTAGTGTCTATGCTGATGTTCACTTTCTAGGCAAAGATACAGCAACAAAAGGTGACTGGGTAGGCAAATATGGCGCAAATGGAGCAATTCTTTTCGGCGCAGTAGATCAAAAAGACTTAAAAGATATTGCAAATTTTACCGACAATGGTAATCGTTGGGATTGGGCTAATCCAACACCTGATGCACGTGGTCTAATATCTATAAATGATCCCAATGTCCGTATTGGAAACTGCATGTATAACAATCCTGTTGGTTTGTTAACACTTGAGACAAAATTGGATAGCTATCAAGTCGCATTATTTGTAATAGATTGGGATAGCACTGCAAGAATTCAGGAACTTGTCGGTTTTCAAGGTGATACCGCACCTGCCAACCCCGATGTAACAGTAGATAATCCAGAATTTCATGATGGTGTCTATTACAAATGGCATGTTTCAGGAAAAGCTCCATTTAAGATTCAGGTTACTCATAAAGGCGGGGCAAATTGGGTCGTTTCAGGACTGTTTGTTGATGCGGTTTCTACTTCTGCGGTTCAGCCATCAAATAAGCTAACTTCCACATGGGGCGGAATCAGAGCAGGAAATTAATTTTTTTGCCAAACTAAATAATGTAATCGTTAAAAAATGTAAATATTTGAATAAAAAACATCACCTTTGCCCTTTTAATAGGGTGAAATAAAATGTCGTCTTTCCTAATTCCACCTTAAAAAAGGGGGATAAAGGGGGTTGTATAAAATGGCATTTTTTAACGATTACTAAATAATAAAAAAGATTTTTCGCTTCGCTCAAAATGACAGCGAAATGTCACCCTGAACACAGTGAAGGGTCTTCTTGAATTAATACAAAAATATAATTTCCCATACAATAAAAATATATATAAAATGCGGAGGTGATTTATCTCCGCATATTCATATAATCAGTTAGGAGGTGTTTTTAATGAGATTACGTATTCTAATGATGGCGATTTTAGCTGTCTTTGTCATCAGTAGTATTTCAGCCATTTATGCTGATGTAAAATATGTTGGCGAAGATAAAAAAACTTTGGGTAATTGGCCTGACAAATACGGGAAAAACGGTGCGGTTATATTTAAGCCCGGTGGAGATAGCAAGGACTTAAAAGATATTATTAAAGTTACTGATAATGGACAAAGATGGGATTGGGCTAATCCTACACAGGACGAAAGGGGATTGTTCTTTCCAGATGATCTAAAAAAGAGAACTGGTTCATGTATGTTCAATAACCCTGTTGGATTAGTTGAATTAGAAACCAAGTTAAAAAGCTATCAAGTGGCAATTTCCGCTATTGACTGGGATAGCTCTGTTCGTGTTGAGGATTTGGTTGGTTATCAAGGAGAGAAAGCACCGAAAGACCCCGATGTAACAGTCCAAAATCCTGATTTTCATAATGGAGTATATTATATTTGGCATGTAACAGGAAACGATCCTTTTAAGCTACAAATAACTCACAAGGGCGGTGCAAACTGGGTTATTTCAGGTCTTTTTGTTGATGCTATTGGTGCTTCTGTAAATGCAAATGGCAAACTTACAATAACTTGGGGTTCTATAAAAAAATAGTTATAAAATAAACAAAAAGGGCGGAGTATTTTTATAGAGTGCTTTGCCCTTAATATTATTTAAGGAGTTGTTTTTGTTGACAAATCGTATCATTGTAATTTTTGCTATTTTTATGATTATATCATCAATATCGGAGGGAGAAATGGAAAAACTTAAGATTGACAGAAACAAACCTTATGCCCTCACAAATACTACTGGAAAGATAAATTTCTTCAAAAACAATATAAATCTTGGTAATGTTGAAATAGGTATTCATGGACTAAATTGGAGTTATAATAATCAATCATCGGCAGTTATAGCGAAAGATCAGAATCCAAAAGACGGAGAATTCTTTGGACATATTACTATCCCTTCTTCAGATGGCAAACGCATGGTATTTAACGAAAGTATCAATAATATAAAAGAAAATGGCTTTGATGTTCATTATAAGCTTTATTTTCCTGAATCTGTCCGCATTAATAGCTATCAGGTGTCTTTTACTTTCAATATTGACTGGATTGGTAAAAAAGCAGTTGAGTTATTTGGTGATATGAACCATAAGATAACAATACCATCTGAATATGGCTCGATGGTTCTTGCTAGCCAAAAAATCAAAGAACTAATTATTGATAGGGAAAACCCTGAAGGTTTCAAGATAAGGCTTGATGAACCTACATCGCTATTTATTCAGGATAACCGCGCTTTTGGATCAGATAATATCGAGTTACGATTTACTTTTCATGAAGCAGGCATGGGCAATGAGGTTTCAGCAGAAACAGTAACAGAAAGACGTTTTAGCCTGATATATAATCAACCTATGCCTTTGATTATCAACGAAGATGGAATTATAGATTTGACTGATACTTCTGATTGGTTCCCATTTGTTTTGCCCTATGATGACGCACCGATTGATCTTTCATATCTCAATGAAAAGCCTGCAGGAAGACATGGTTTTCTAACTGTAAAGGACGATGAGTTTGTTTTTGAAGACGGAACACCTGCAAGATTTTGGGGGACATGTTTTTCTGCATCTGCTAATTTCCCTACGCATGAACAAAGCGAATATATAGCAAAAAGGCTTGCAAAATTTGGAGTTAACATAGTCCGAACCCATCACGCAGACGCAGGATGGTCAACACCAAATTTATTTCAATTTGACAGAAATAAGCCCAAAGACAACACTTTGAGTTTTGACCCAGAAAGCCTTGATAGATATGACTATTTAATATACTGCCTGAAAAAAGAAGGGATATATATTTACCTCGATCAGCTTGTTCATAGGAAATTCAAAGAAGGCGATGGCGTTGATTCTGCTGATCAGCTTGATTTTGCAGGAAAGCCTTATAGCAACTTTGATCCAAAGCTAATCGAATTGCAGAAAAAATTCAGTCATGACCTTTGGACGCATGTAAATCCATATACCAAACTTGCATATAAAGATGACCCAGCGATAGTGCTGATGGAATTTGCAAATGAGAACGACCTTTTTACTCAAAGAGTAACTCTTGAACCGTATCGTTCAAGACTTGAGGAAAAATATCGCAAATGGGCAAAAGAAAATAGAATTGAGATTAGCCAAGAACCTGTTGATTTTACAAATTTTACCGAACCGATAATAAAATTCTTGCATGAAGTTCAAAGAGAATATTATATTGAGATGGGTAATTATCTGCGGGGTATAGGCGTTAAAATTCCTATGAGTGGAAGCAATTGGAGTCGAAATCTTGCGTTACTTTCATCATTGCTTGTAAATGATTATACTGATTCGCACAGCTATTGGGATCATCCCAACGGAGATAGATTCAATAATAAACCTATGGTTAGCGAAAAAGGCAATGTTTTTGCATGGTTATCATTTAACAGGGCTTATGGAAAGCCTTTCTTTGTCTCGGAATGGGATCAACCATGGGCTAATGAATGGCGTGCAGAGCATCCTCTTGCGATGGCTTCTGTTGCTTCATTTCAGGGCTGGAACGGCCTAACTGTTTATACATATCGTCACAGCACAACAACTCCTATTGATTATATATCAGGGGCGTTTGAGACTTTTAATGATCCGACAAGGTTCGGTTTATTCTATCATTCTGCATTAATTTTCAGGCGTGGAGATGTGGCAAAATCAAATCAATCTATCGCTATCTATGTTCCTGAAAATGATATTTTCAAGTCACCAAATCCAAGCGCATGGCAATCGCAGGCTTTACTTGTATCATCAGAAAAATGCAGAATTTCAATGGCACTATCAAAAATCAACGCTGATATGAAACCATATAATCAGCTTTTAATTGATAAAGAAGCGACCGATATTACTTCTGATACAGGTCAGTTATATCGAAGTTGGGAAAAGCGATTTGGAAAAATAGATACACCAAAAACAAAGGCTATATATGGTTTTGTTGGCGAGATCGAACCAATTAGCTTGGAAGGAATAAATTTTAACGTTAAAACACCATTTGCCACAATCGCTATAAGTTCATTAACAGATAAACCGATAGAACAATCAGAAAATATATTGCTTACAGCGGTTGGCAGGGCTGAAAATACGGGCTTTCAGTATAATGCAACACGAACAAAGATCATCAATCGTGGACAGGGTCCGATACTTGTTGAGCCAATCAGAGCTAATATTGAGATAAAGACATCGGTTACAAACTTGAAGGTTTTCTCCATTAGCGCAGATGGCAAAAATAAGATAGAAATACCATCAAAGATGGAAAATGGAAGTCTAATTTTTGATATAGGTGAACATGCAACTATATACTATTTGATCACCAAATAACTATATTATTATGACCTTCTCCCTTTTTATAGTCTAGGAAATTATATTTTTGTATTAATTCAGGAAGACCCTTCGCTTCACTCAGGGGAACATTTCCTTGTCATTTTGAGCGAAGCGAAAAATCTTTTTTATCAGTTATTCAAACTTCATCAAGTGGTAATTTCGCTTACCAGTCCTCAGAACTGATATATGACTTGATGCAAGGGATTCTTGTGTAATTTTATATTCTGAATCAATAACCTTCATGTTATTAATATAAACACCGCCACCATCAATAAGCCTCTTTGCCGCTGATCTGCCTTTACTTATTCCACATTGCACCATCGCATCTATTAGCAATAATCCTGCTTCCAGAGCATCCCTAGAAATTTCAGTTGACGGAACATCCTTAAATATCTCTTCTAGCATTTCATCTGAGACATCAGATATTTCTTTACCAAATAAAATCTCGGATGTTTTAACTGCTATATCTGCTTTTTCTGCTCCATGAATGAAGCTTGTCACTTCATAAGCAAGGACTCGCTGTGCCTTTCTAGCCTCTGGTTCGTTTGCAGTTGCCTTAGCAAGTTCATCAATCTCAGAAAGCGGAAGGAATGTAAACCATTTCAAGTATTTTATGACATCTTTATCATCAGTGTTGATCCAGTATTGATAAAATTCATAAGGTGATGTCATTTCTGGATCGAGGAAGATCGCCCCTTTTTCTGTTTTTCCAAGTTTTTGTCCTGATGCAGTCGTTATAAGTGGGAAAGTTCCACCATAAGCTTGTTTTCCAGTTATTCTCCTTATTAAATCAATACCAGCAGTTATATTGCCCCATTGATCACTTCCGCCAAATTGAACTGTGCAGTTATGATCTTGCAAAAGATGAAGAAAATCAGCAGACTGCAATAGCATATAGCTAAATTCAGTGAAAGATATACCTTCACCCTCCATACGTCGCTTGACTGATTCCTTTGCAAGCATATCACCAATACGAAAATGCTTGCCAATATCTCGCAAAAACTCTATAAGACTATATTTTGATAACCAATCAGCGTTATTGATTATCATAACTTTTCCTGCGTCAGCTTTCTCTGGCTTAAGAAGACTATACAGTTGTGCTTTAACACACTCAGCGTTTCTTTCTAAATCTTCTTCAGATAATAAAACTCTTTCCTCAGACTTACCGCTTGGGTCCCCGATCATACCTGTTCCACCGCCTAATAATCCGATTGATATATGTCCGCAGTGCTGAACATGTGAAAGAGCCATTATAGGGAGTAAATGTCCGACATGCAAACTTTTCCCTGATGGATCGAATCCTACATAACAGGTTACTTGCTCTTTTTCAAAAAGCGTAGAAAGACTATCATCTGATATTTGTTCTATAAAACCTCTCTCTTCTAAAATCTTAAACACATTACTAAACATACATCCCCCTTCTGAGATCAAAAAAGCCCACCCATCGAAAAAATTCGACGTGTGGGCTTTGAAATCTCTTTTTTATATTGTTATCTTACTGGAAAAGCAAATTCCTAATGCCCACTATCAAACGCAAAAATAGTAATAATACTGATATATGCGCAATATGATAGTAAGCAAATTATCTTTGCAGACCATTGAATTAAAATTTGTTAAATTATTGTTTTTTCCAGCAAAACTCATCTAACCATACCTTAATTTTGATTATCAATTATTATTTTATGTTATTTCGTATTCTACCATAGAAGAGTTTATCTGTCAAGACAAAACAACTTATTCTTTATTCCTATTAATTAAATAAGTTATATTCCAAAGACATTGCGAACATAATCACGACTGCGTTTTATATTTTCTTGGATTGTTCTAGTTATCTTGGTTTGTCCTTCATAGGCAAGTTCAACAGTTATCCAGCCTTCATAATCAATCTTTTCAAGAAGGTCACGATATGCAACATAATCTATATCACCATCTCCAAAATCTTCTGTCCAGACTCCGTCTTTGGAATTGCGTATGTGCATAGCTTTTATACGGCTTCCATATTCCTTCGTCAATTCAAATGGATCAACTCCACCACGATAGACCCAATGTGTATCTATACAAACATTAACAAATTCTGGATCGGTCAAATCGCAGTATGAACGAAATTCACGCGCATTATTGACTATCTCTGGTGTATGGTTATGTAATAATAACGAGATTTCTTTAATTTTTAATCCTTCACCAAGTTTGTTAAGATATTCTGCTTGGGTCTTTAGTTCATCGTCGGTCTTTTCTGCGCCCCCAGCTTTTGAATTGGGATTAACGGTTATTGATGGCGCGCCTAATTCAACTGCAAATTCAGACATCTTTAATATATCGGAAACAGTTGCCATTGCTGAACTTGCATCGTGGAACGTTCCTCCTGCATAGAATGATGATGGTTTTAGACAAAACTTTTTAAACAACTTATCCGCTTCTTTGGCTTTTTCTTTATCTGCTATTTCAGAAAGACTTGTCTCTGCACCATCGTATCCCGCATTGGATATTTCATTCAGTATATCGGATAAACTCTTCCTTTCATTTAATTGAGACCAGACATATAGCTGGGTTGAGACGCCTAATATCTTCATAATATTTCTCCTCAAATTTTTTGTTTCTATAATTTACCTATTTTGGTTAGTGTGACTTATCGCCCTAGAAGCCATTTTTCCGAAAAATCTATAATAATTTTAAGATCGGATCATTACAAGAATCATCTTGAATTTGTCTAATGCCTTTAATGAATGTGGTTTGTTTGCAGGCATTATAATCATATCACCTTTTTTTAGGTGATTGGCTTCCCCAGCAATAATAACTTCAACTTCTCCATCGATAGCATAGACAAAAGCATCAAACGGAGCTGTATGTTCACTTAATCCCTGTCCTTTATCAAATGAAAAAAGTGTTACATTGCCTTTTTCTTGTTTTATAATGGTCCTACTTACAACTGCCCCATCTTGATAACCGACAAGTTCTTCCAGATTCAATACTTGTCCTATAAGTTCTTCTCTATTTTCCATTTGCTATTTCCTTTCTCTATAATATTATTTTACTGAGACTTCTAATCCTTCTGGATCGAAAATCACATTGACGCTTCCACTCATATTCGCCTTATCTCTGACAAAACTCAAATACTTTTCTAATCTTTCACCTGAATTGACGCTGTTATGTGCTAGAACAACACTTCCTTTTGGCATTTTATCATAAGCGGATTGTAATATTTCAAGATATATACCTTTGCCTCTACCTTTGTCGCCATCTGCATCAAGGTATAAGAGGTTTATTTCTCCGTCAAAATTACTTACAGTATCAACCGCATCTTCTGCGATGACACGCGCAACACCTGTGGGATCGATTTTCCTGACATTCCTCTCTGCTCTTTCAGCTTCTTGAGGCTTTATTTCAACACCGATTAAGTTTTCTGCTGTATAAACTGCACCAGGCCCAACACCAGCGCCTGCATTAGATATAAATGTATTTCCACAGAAAACACCCGCAGCAATCATATTTTTTGGCTGTTTGATTGCATTGATGGCATAGATAAGCCTTTGCATACGATGTGTTATTGCTGTCCAAGGTATCTCAAAAAGCTCTGCAACAGCCTTTCTATGTGCTAAAAGTTTATCATTATCATAGTTTACATGAGGGATTATACCTTCGTTGAATAATACTTTAAGTGCTTCATCTACTATCTTTATTTCGTTTTCTAATGGTTCAAGAATTTTATGAGGGTCCTGCATTACCATTCTATATTCATTCCAATCATTGCTTTGATATGTTTGCGCCATTATTTCTTTATGGCATATTAAAAAGGCATATCCATTTTAATACACCGTCTCCTTTCCTTAGTCAAAAAATTAAAATTTGAGAACTTATTTAGCATAAAAGCCAATAGTAATATACTAGAATATCCTTGATTCGTCAAGGTAGATTAAAATCAGATCATATCTTTTTTATTTGGCAATTACCATCTTTCCTCTTTTCTAATGCCTGCCTCTGTTATTGGTGAAGAGCGTGGCGTTTCAACATTTTCTACGCCTTGATATTGAATTCCCGATAATGTTTCTCTTGTGTCAATAGCTTCCATTCCTTGCTCTTTATTTCCTTTTATAAAGTTTGATTTTAGCTTTCCTCCACCAAATACTGCCCAATTGCCGTTATATGAGATATTATTATAGCTTATCTCTGGTGATGCCCCTGAATGACAATAAATGCCATTTCTCCGATTAGTGTTAATCACATTATATAATATTTTGGGAAATGAAGAGCCTTTGCACTCTATCCCATCAACAAGGTTAGCTGTTATAGCATTATGCGCTATTGTTGGCGATGCAGACTTATCACAAATAATGCCTGTGCCATTTTTAGTTATCATATTATCCTCAAATGTCGGCGCCGCAACCTCAAAGACGATTCCTGCGACACTACCCTCTGCAATTATGCAGTTGTTCATATTTAGAGAATCTGAACTGCATATTAATTGAGTATGGAATTGAAAGACGCAATATTGGACTTTGGAATTAAGGCTTGCCTCGCTAAATATGACTCCATCCCAATCACCAGCCTTTGGTTCAGCCTCGCTTGATGTTAATGTTATTGCCTTGTTTGGTTGTCCTTCCGCAAAAAGAGTTCCATCGACAATTAAGCCCGTATTTTTGGCAAACTTTATCTTTGCACCTCTATCTATTGTCAATGCGAATCCTTTTGGAACAATAATATTATCTTCAACAATAATCGTTCCTGACCATACTTCGTCTTCTGTCAATTCTCCTGATTTTCGTATAGCTTTCGAATCCTCTGTTATATCTAGTGGCTCACCGATCTCTATCGGTTTGCAGCCTCCAAGTAAACCAAAAGCAAAAATCAGCAAACAGATTACACACAAATTATAAAATCCTTGTTCTTTTATCATTTTATTTTCCTTTATTTTCTCTTATACAACCTCTATTCCTTTGGGAATTTCTGTCTTGATAATTATCTGATCTTTGTCCTTTCTAACCCATGAAATATGAATAATTCCAAATGGAGTCGGCACTGTTCCCTCACATTTATTAATGCCTTCTGGCGCCCAGACAGCAATCTCAGTCTTTCGAAATCCAAGATCCGCAGGATTAACGCCCAATAATATACGCGTGAACCACTCTACAGGCGTGCTACTCCATGCGTGACAAAGACTCATGCGATACTCGTTGTAGGCTGTAAACGTTGTTAAATGCTTATGAAAATCTTTCGGATATTCACATCTGATTGCCTCCCAAAACGTTGTCGCGCCTTGATCCAGCATATCACCCCAGAGTTTGCGTATGACATTCAAGCCCTTGTCTGGCATGTTAAAATCAGCATACACACAAGCAAGCAAATATGCAGAACAGGGAGTCAACGGATCAGCAACCTCATAATTTTGTAGAAAATCTACTGCCTTTTGATTACTAATATAACCAGAAAGTATTCCAAGCACTTTGGTTATTAATGCAGATGAACTCAAAAACTTATCCTCTGAAATCTCAGGAATATGCCATTTAATATCAAGAGCATGATCAGGCATAACTTGCGATATATTTGTAAGGGCATGTTTTGCAATTAGATAAATTGCCTGCAATGACAAAAGCGATTCCTCTTGTGTCATAGGAACCCAATCTATAAAACTTCCACTGACTTTTAATAGTCCATTCTCATCAATATTTTTTTCAACCCATTCAGCATGTTTTTTGATTAATGGCATAATTTCTTCAGCAAAATCTGCATCGCTTGTATGAAGTATATATTCCCAAATAGTAACAAACCACCAAAGCGTATAGCTAGGAAGGCTGTTCATCCATTCACCTTCTGGAGTCTGTCCTAATTCCATAAGAGAGCGTTTTATAATGGAAAAATCATTCCAGAGTGGGTATGCCCCCCTCGCCGAAAGATAAAGATCATAAACCCAAGGCAATCTGTCCCGCTTTATTCCATCCCAAAGGGCTAATTGATTACAAATTCGGTTGGTATGGACAGCAGTTTCATAAATCCTGTTTAATTGTTCATCATCACACCAAAAAGACCCTATTTGCTCTAGCTTTGCACCTACGGACTCAATTATTATTTCAATAGCAAATTGTTTTTTAGGTTTCCCTAGCACAAAAATTTTGACATATCTCATACCATTTGGAACAGAAAACTTCGTCTCATAAGGGGCTATATCAAGCAATTCGGTCATACAGCCATCATAGTTATCTAGCTCAAAGAGAGATTCAGCACCATTCCATAATATCTGCACTTTATCAGAACTGAGGTTCTTTATCTTGATTCTTGCATTTCTTTCTTTTAGCAAATCAAGAAGAACGTTTGGCACACCAAACATATCTGTCTCTTTTTGAATTTTATGAAGATATTTCCAGTCTTCCTGCTTTCTCAGATGATATATCGGTATAAGGTCATTATGCCTTATTTGATCAAAACTTGCAGTATTTGTTATTATGCCTGATATTCTGAGCAATTCATCCTTTTGGTTAAAAAATACATCATCAGATTCAATCATATTAAATATAATAGGCTCAACATCAAGATCACCAAATCCAGACCGAACAAAATCCTCTGGGGCATCATCGAGATCCCCAAAAGGTTCTTGACCGAGTTTACATATCTCTATCGCTTTTGTATCATCAGAAGACCATGTTTCATCGGTTACAAACCTAAAACTATCACTTTCAATCCAAGCCATACAGCCGACAGTTCTACCGTAGGCAAATGATGTTGCAGGATGTTTTGAAAATGGCTTTTGACATTCGATCTCTATATCAATTTTATGATTTCCTGCTTTTAATGGCATACATTTCCCATATTTGTATCTGCATACATTTTCTGGATCTTCTGGCAAATCAAGTATATCTATGCCATCAACCAAGACTTTTGCACTTCCAGTCAAGGCTATACCAAAAGTTAAGTTTTGCATAGATTTACCAAGCCTGAACTCACTATGCAATTTCATATTAGGTTTATTTTCTCTGCTAGGATGCCATATCCATACTGGAAGCGGTAGATTTGTATTAATCATGCAATACTCCTATTTATCAATATCATTTTACATAAACATAAAAAAGATTTTTCGATTTGTTCAAAATGACAGTAAAGTGTCACCCTGAAAGAAGTGAAGGGTCTTCTTTTAATAATACAAAAAATGTAATTTCCTACACATAAAATATCTTATTTTAACATCTCTATCATTCTAGCAACGCTTTCACGATGCTTATAAATTGGTTTCGGATCGGTTGTCCATTCTGTCATTCCTGATGTTATATCGGATGGAACTTCTAATAATTTCTCTGCCTCTTCTAATAATGGTGAAGCAACTTCCATGCTTTGTTTTGCCCTCAATTCATTAACCTTATCCGCAAGAATCCATAGATATTCATAATCCTCAATTCCCTCTCTCAGCATCTCCCATCTTATAGAACTAACAGGACCATCTAAGGATTTCGCTCCATTCATTGCCTCAACAGGAGGATATATAAATCTGCCATCACCATTGCCCCAGTATCCAACAAAGCCAACAGGATTTCCATAGCCAGAAACATAACTCATCGGGTCATCATAAGGATTCTGCATATTCGGTTCAGGATAAACAAGCGAACTTGTCCAGTAATTAGATTGCCAAACGAGTATTCCCTCAACTTTGTATTTCCATGTCTGCCATAGCCATACACGCATTTCAGTCGCATAATGATCGATGAATAGTGTGCAATATGGCTCTTTTGGTCCTGTGCAGACATACCACCAGAAATGCTCCCCAAACTGCCTGCGTTGCTCTGCTATCTCAAAATTATATTCAGGAGTAATGGGACACCATAGCTCAACATATCCATATAGTTCAGGTTCGGGCTGCTCCGTTAAGAATCTTGTCATCTTCGGCGCCGCTTTGTGAATCATATCCATAGTTTCTTTGACAAAATCGTAATCCTTTGGTTCGGGTTCATCAAACCAGTATATATAAGCCTTATCAAGCCAGCCTTTTTCTTCAAGATGATCTTGTATTTGCTTTAAGTAGCTGTTAAACATCCTTGTATATTCAGGCGTGCCTTGCTTATATCCAGCTAATTCGCCATAATGTCTTGAATGAAAAGTTCCTCCTCCCAAGCCTTGTATTGGCAAACTGATAGTATTAAATCCCATATCATCAAGATATTTTTTCGCTGTTCGATCAAATGCGGAAAAATCAAGCTTCACATCATCAGGATTTGACGGATCAAATTCAACCCTTATTGATTCTGTTGGATTATATGGTGATATATGATGAGCCTTAAAACTTTCATAATACTTATCTATCACTAGACGATATTCTTCTTCTGTCTCAAGATTATGATATTGTCTTACTAATCCGGGCGAGAAACCAAATGCGGACCGCACATGAAACTCTTTTGGCAAAGCAAAATTCCAGACATGAAGCGATATATCAACCTGTTTTGACCATTTTCCGCTTTTTATCGCTATTTTCCCTTTATAATCGCCAGAAGGTGCATTTGAAGGAACATAGACAGTTATCCATATTGGTTGATTTTGTTTAGCTTTAACAGAAATTGGCTCTTTATATGGTGGCAAAGGATCGGGATAATAACCAACTACACCGATTCTATCGGTTGGAACTTTGACATAAACATATCCAACAATAGAAACATCAATATCCGATATTTTAAACCCACTGGAATTAATGAAAGGGCTTGTTTCTATTGATATGTTATTCATATCCCTTTCAGGTCTAATAACAATCTGGAAAGACTCATACTCATTCTTTGCTGAACTAATGCTAATCAAATCGTTCTTCTCTAAAGGGACGGGTCTTTCTTTGCTTATTTTATGGGTGCTTTCTGCCCACCAAACAGAACATACCTCATCATTGGAAATCGTATATCCATAATTAGAATCGTATAGATGAGACACATTGAAAGGTAGCCTTAATGAATATAATACCTGATCATCAGGAGTTACCGCAGATGCTATAATCTCAAAATCCCCTGATTTATGAATCTCATAACTTATCTCTGCATCCCTTGTTTCACCTGCTGGAACATTGAACGCCTCTGTTGAAAATTCGCCTGTCTCTGTTCCCTTCAGCTCAACATTAAGCCAAAGCCTAGTTACAAATTTGCCTTTATTTGTTACGTTTAATTTTACTATATTATTGCCACTGGGTCTTAGATCGCCTACCGACAAAATATCTATATTTACATCTTTATTTGCCTTTATTATATCTACATATTTTGTTTCGCCTGTCATATCTAGTATTGATTCTCCATCTAGCTTGGATTTATAGGAATAACCATATATTTGAAATTGAGGGGGCATACCATCTTTTGAGCTTGCTCTTAATTTTATGAAGATGCTCTTGCTGTTAGATATATCCTCTGGAAGATAAAACTCGCTTCGTCCTAATTCGCCTAATTCTCCGATGTTATGCCATCTATTTCCGTCTTTGCTTGCCTCGATAATACATTTTCCACTAATATAATAGCCTATTTCAATAGCAACAGATGGGTTTTTCTGCATATAGTCATTTATTTCATGACGATAAACAACCTCAGAACCATCACCCATAACCCATCGGTTTGAGTTAAATCCCGCTGTATGAGAATATAGAACCCTTGCAGAATTAGAGCCTTCATCATTTAAGTTATGGCGAAAATTATACACACCATCTTTGATTGATTCCCCTGAACCTAATTCTATATTATTTTGTTTTTTATGTATAGCTACGACTTGGTTTGCTTCGATATTATCAAACCAGACTTTGCCCGATTTTTGCCATTGTCCAAATCTTAAAAAGACATTTTTTGTGTCTATTGGTGTTGTAAATACAAAACTTCGTTTTTCCCATTTTGTGCCAACCTGATAATCTCTATTTGCAATATTTGATCCTGTAATAACATTTCCACCGCTTGCATTTGGGCTAATTCTACTCATAAATGAAACTCGATATGTATGGCTTGGTAAAAGTGTATAAGAATCGCATTTCCAGTAGTTTGAGTCATTCTCTTTACCTGTTCCTGTAACGCTTATACTATGCAAACCTTCATAGCCTTCACGTTCCCATTTCCCTTCACCACCAGAAAGCGACCAACCATCAGGCTTGTATGTGCCTCTTTCAAATGTGCCATTAATTGATGGTTCATTTTGAGCAAGAGAAACACGAGTAGAGATTAGAAAGAAAAAGTAACAGGCTAAAAAACATATAAAAAACAATATATTTCTAATCATTTCATTATCTCCCAAGTTATATAATTCCGTTTTTTGTATTTTCTATTCTGTAATATCAGTGATATTTTACATAAGTTAGAATGAGAAAATCAAGTTCTTTATGTAAATTTTGAAAAATACGAAAAATATGATGGAAATAGAAAAAATCACGAATTTGACGAATAAAATAAATTGCACAAATATAAGTCAAACAATAATTCGTGAAATTCTTTTGTTTGTGTAATTTATGATTAAACTGCATTTTTCAGTGATTACTTTATAATAAAATCAAGCATAATTTTTATTTATGAATCAAAAAGTAAAGAAGAAATCCATATGTCACAAAAAAAGATGATACAAAAGTAACTTGGGTTATTTCTGAACATAAAAATTATATTTGGCAAACAGAACCTTGACTTTACTTACCTATTCATGTTATAATTTTGGAAAATACTTTGTTGAATTATATTTGAAAGCTATGAAGGGAGTTGATGTGACGACAAAAATTATTATTATTTAAGCTCGGTACCGGCGTCTTTTTATAGATACATCAGTTGAAAAAGTTCCACTTCCTGTTTAATAAGGAGGGATAAGCTTTGGATAACATCACCTATGACGCAAAACTTAGGATCCCGAGCAATCTCACTTATCTTCGTTCTGTAAGGGCTTTTATAAGAGAACTTGCTGAAAATCTTGGTTTTTGTGCAGAAAAGGTTCAAAATATCGAATTGGCAACAGATGAAATAATCAGTAATGCGGTAGAACATGGTTCAGAAGGTTCTGATTCGAAAATATTTATATTATGTTCAATCAATGATGAGGAAATGAGTGTAACAATTAGTGATCAAGGTCGGAATAATAATTCTGAAAAAAGATGGAGTGAGGTTTGGGCTGACGTTATTAGCAATGAGGTTTATGTAGGAACAGAAAGAGGACATGGATTACTTTTAGCTCGTTTTTTATCAGATGAAATGAGTATGGAAACAAATTCAACAGGTGGTCTGGATGTGCGTTTAACTTGGTTTAATAGGAGGAGTAGCAAATATTGTATAAATACTAATAGAGTATGTTGTATGCCACAGATCTAAATAAATAAATTAGATAAAAAAGTTAGGTTATAGGGATCTGGCAGATGGTATTTTTTCAATAACAGACGAAATATTATAATAGACTACATAAATATATATCATTTGGTCTGTGGTTAATTAGCCTATTATAATACTACTTGTTGTTTGTCAGTTTCATTAATTAACCTCAAATGCTAATCCTCTGGGGGTGATTCCAATTAGAAAAGCAGACATTTCATTTGACACAAAAACAGAAGGCGATGCTCAGGTATTGGGTGTTAGCGGACAATTAGACGCTTTTACTGTATCTGATCTGAAAAACGAACTTAAAAAACTTACAGATGCAAATGCTTCTAAAATTATATTAGACCTTAGCAATGTAAGTTATGCTAACAGCACGTCAATTGGTGCTATAGTAGCAGTTGCCCAACAATTACGCAAAAAGAAGGGTGACCTAAAGCTTTGCGGTTTATCTGCTGATATAAAAAAAGTATTTGACCTTGTAGGCGCATCGAAAATACTTGAAATATTCAAATCAGTTCAAGAAGCGGCAAAAAGTTTCTAGTCAAGAGTTTTTATTTTTACAGAATGTCTAATAAACGAGAAAGTCAGTGCAAGTATTATTTGTTATTTACTAAATGCACTTGCGCTGATTTATCTTGTTATTTGTATCTCTTAGTTTATCAAAATCCTAATAATTCTTTACTCCATATCTTTATTGTGCGATCTTTGCTAGCACTTATAAGTTTTTTGCCATCGTAAAAAAATACAACAGAGGTTACTGCTTCTGTATGACCTTCAAGGATTTGTGAAGAGTTTTTACGCAAATCCCATAATCTTATTGTATTATCTGAACTGCCAGTTGCTAAGGTTTCGCCGTCAGGCGCAATGGCAACTGAATTTACAGGACCTTTATGGCCTATCATTAGATTTGGTAATCCACCTGTAGTTAAATCCCATATCCTTGCAGTTTTATCAAAACATCCAGTTACCAGTATCCTGTTATTTGGTGAAAAAACAACAGATGTTAATGGCGTTTCATAGCGTTTCAAAAGAACTTTAACCAATACCCCCGTTTTTGCATTCCAGATTCGGACTGTGGTATCTGTGCTTGCTGTCGCTATAAATTCTCCGTTATGTGAAAAGGCTACGGATGTTACATCTTTTTCATGACCTTTCAATATCTTTATTAATTCTCCTGTATGAGCATCCCAAAGTCGTGAAGTATCATCCATGCTTGTACTGGCAAGCATCTTGCCATCTGGAGAAAAAGCAACAGATAAAACGATGCTTTCATGTCCAGAAAGTGTATGAAGCAATTTTCCCGTCCTTACGTCCCATAAAAGCACTTCACCTGATACCCCTCCATACATACCGACTTTTCCAATTGCGCCTGCTATTGTATTGCCATCAGGAGAAAGGGCTACTGAATTTATAAGTGCGCCCTTTGAAGAAATTGTCTTTATAAGATCACCTGTCTCTGCATTCCAGAGCTTTATTGTCCCATCACGACTACCACTAGCGATTATTTCATCATTTTTTGATATTGCGACTGAATTTATAATGTCGTTATGTCCTGTTAATGTCAATAAAACAGATGTTTTGTTCAATGGATTTGTTATCTGTATTATATTCTGCCCAAAAACAAGAAATGCTGTTAAAACAAATGTAATTGCAACCCATATACGTATATCCTTTTGCCAATTATACTTTGTAGAGGCTTTGCGTGTGTATATTACAGGGGAAACACGAGGAACTTTTATTGATGGTCGTGGTTGTATTCGTCTAGTTATGTTTGGCTTATTCTCTTGTGGTAAATGCAAGCCCTTACTAACTATATCAACGGATGGAAATGGGTCACGTCCATTAAGTTCTTTCATACGCTTACACCAAGGGCATGATTTTAGATGTGCACCGTAGCGATGCTGATCATTGACTGTGCATGTAATTAAATTTTTTTCTGCTTCCCAAAGGCTGTTTTGCCATGTTTGCGCATCAGGTCGCATTTTTGGATCTTTATGACCTGCCTCAAAGCATTGTATAAATAGCTCTCTTAATTTTGGGTCAATAATATCAAATGGTGGTGATGATTTTGCTGGACGATATGGAACACGATGATTGGGGCTATATGTGAAATGACCAGATGCAATTCTTTCACCGTATAATGGTGGATCGCCTTTCCCTTGATAAACACCAGAAAAAGGATGTGTTCCTTCCATTAATAATAAAAATATCAAAACAGCCAAACCAAAAAGGTCATGCTCTTGGGTTCTATCAATATCCTTAAAATACTCACCTTGAAGCTCCGGAGGTGTAAATTCAGGCCTTCCAACAGGACATCGATAGATCGTCCCATTATCGGGGTCATAAACCTGAAATGAATCTGTGTCAACAAGAGTAACCAATGATGTTTCAGATACAAAAATATTTGATTCATTAACATCGCCTATGATATATTTGCTTTCATGCAATGCCCGAAATGCAGAACTTAGATTTCTTGCGGTTCTATGAAGATATAGATAGCTAAATAAAGGGTTGTTTATTCTTCGTGCGCCGGGATTATAAAAATCAAGAATTGTCCTCATACCTGTAATTCGAGGCATAAGAAACCCAACTATGCTTCCATTATTCATAAGCAGGTCTTTAGGCCAAGCGATTGATGCGTGACCGCTTTCTGCCATCGGGTCTTTTGGGGCATGATTAAGCATTATGGCAAGTTTTTTTGATTTTTCCTCTGATACTTCATAATATATCTTTGCAACAAGCGATAATTCTTTTCTCAAACCATAAATACGGGCTTCCCCACCTGCTCCAATTTGCAGTATTGGCTCTATTGTTATTATACTTTTATCTGATTGGCGTTGTAATTGCATGATTTTTGTTGCGTGGAATGATTGGGTTAGGAAATATCGTTATATTTCTTAACCCAATCGTTTTATTGTTATATCTAAACACTTGCCCAACCGGGAGGAGGGAGAGCGACTTGATCATCAAGTTTGGAATGGGATACAGCCTGTGTGCTTCTTGATAGCCATAAAAACATATCTGTAAAATTCAATCCAATAAGTTTTACAGGGGTTCGTGTAGATATAGTCTGAAGTTTTTCCATATTAGCTTCTTCTACACCGACCGCAAAGAAAGCAACCCTTTTGGATGCCTCGTCTTCTGCAATCCTTCTTGCTGCTTGTTCTATAAGGTCTGTTGGTTCACCTTGTGGTTCGCCATCTGTAATCATAAATATCCATGGGCGATAATATGCGATCCCATTAGCGCGATAATGGGCTTTTCTTGATTTAACCATATCCAAAGCCATGTTTATAGCTGTTCCCATGAAGGTTTGCCCTTGTGCTGTAAGTATTGGTGGCTCAAATTTATCTGCTGTTATAAAGTCCTGAGCAACGCTAACTATATTATCAAAAGTAATTATAGCAACCTCAACTCTACGTGATGCAAGGGGGTCTTTAACAAGGTCATTTTTGAATGTAATTAGCCCTTCATTTAAAGCGTCGATTGGTGGTCCCTGCATTGAACCAGATGTATCTAACAATAAGACACATGGACAACGAGGCTCAGGATTTTCGGCAAATTCTACAATGTCCTCAATCCTCGGTGTTTCAGTCATAATTAATCTCCTTATAAAAATTTAGAATAAAAACAATTTAATCAAATCATGGTCATAGTATTTAAATATTAGATTCTTCAATTACTTCGATATTTTAGAATATTATTTATTTCGAGTTCGGCGTAAGAATTTACATTTATCAGCAAGACACAAAGGCACGAAACAAGAAATAAGATTGAAGCTTTAACGTTGCATTTTTATAAAATTAACAACCAGAAAACTCTTTATTTATAATATATTGTTATCTGATTTATCTTTTTAGAGATCAGAGCCAATCAGCGTTACGCAGTCAGCGAAAATCAGCGGACTATAAATCATCCAATAATGAACAAGTTCTCTATTCTTTTAAAAGATCAGAGCTAATCAGCGTTACATAGTCAGCGAAAATCAGCGGGCTATAAATCATCCAGTAATAAACAAGTTTCCCATTCTTTTCAAAAATCCGAGCTAATCTGCGTTACGTAGTCAGCGAAAATCAGCGGACTATAAATCATCCAATAATGAACAAGTTCTCTATTCTTTTAAAAGATCAGAGCCAATCAGCGTTACATAGTCAGCGAAAATCAGCGGTCTATAAATCATCCAGTAATAAACAAGTTCTCTATTCTTTTAAAAGATCAGAGCCAATCAGCGTTACGTAGTCAGCGAAAATCAGCGGTCTATAAATCATCCAGTAATAAACAAGTTCTCTATTCTTTTAAAAGATCAGAGCTAATCAGCGTTACATAGTCAGCGAAAATCAGCGGGCTATTCCTTTCTTGCTACGTCAAAGGATTTAATCTTTAATACCTTGTGAAAATTTGTGTTTTAGTGTCTTTGTGGTTCGTTCTTATATCGAACTGACGTTATTTGGTTTCAGATTGACAACGTAAAAGCATTTTTTCATTTAATGGAATATCTCTGGCACATTTATCCCATGCAAGAACTTCAAAAGGTATCGGTGACATGAATTTATCGAGATTATCACATAATTTAACACCATCGTTTGATACTTCATATATATCAATATTTTTTATTTCTATTTCTCCTAATTCTCTCATACGTGCTATTTTCAGATAACCAATACAAGATGGCTCAAAACCCATGAGATAGCTTGTAACCGCATCAACAGATGTTGTATTTTTTCCACCGATAACAAGGTTAGCTTGAATATTTTTTCCATGCCTAAAAGCAGTTCCATCTCTACCTACAATGCCTTCGATAACATTAAAATCAGGTTTAAGGACTGTGGAAAGATCAGAAAGCCTTTTGCAAAGAACCTCCTCACGTAATTCTATTCCATTGGGCGACACCTCATTATAACGATCACCAAGCTCGGGAGGAAATGAGCAAAGATGGCGTTTGCGAGGAGGTGTTAGTGTCCCCATTAGGTTCTTCATACAAAGCGTTGTTACACCAAGATTGTGTGTTTTCATTTTTGGAACATTAATAAAATAGCTATCTTCATCTATAACTGTGCTTGCAACGCTAATCTCTTTGAAAAATTCAGAATCAGGCATATTATATACAACAGGTTCTACATGATTTAGGTTGACATTTGTAAAGCCATGTTTTGAGGCTAATTCCGTATATCCTCCTAGACCAAAATATTCTTCCATACGATCTTCTCCACCGCCTTCCGCTACTAATATATCTTCTGGAGAAAGACCTTTCTCTCTGAAATAATCTGTCATTCCTGCGATAAAGCTAGGATGTGTGATAATTCCTGATTCTGGTTCAACAGCAATCGTTATATTGGGTTTCATAACGACACGTTTTTTTATTGGTAGATCAAGTGCTTTGACGAATTCATATCCTGCACGCATCATACCGTCTGATAAAGATTCGTGATCAGATTCTAGTTTATATATATATACCGCATTATCAATAATGCTATGATTCATAATCATCTCCATTTTTTATACTATTAATGCTTAATACAATCGCTAATGCTTTTGTAATTTCATACATCTCAATATCAGAAATTTTTCCAAGTCGCTTTATAAATCTTTCCTGAGACAACGATCTCACTTGAAAAGCATCTATTGCTGAGATTTTATCTAGTCCATTGCTTGTATTGGGATATATTTTAACCATCCACTGTGCAATAATATAATGATCTTTCCAATCTGTAATAGGAACAATTATTTTTAATGGCAAAATTCCAATCGCATCATTATTTACAATAACTGCTGGATGAGTTTTCCTAATTTCTGCCCCCTATCGTTGGGTCTAAATTAATAAGCCAGACTTCGCCTCTAAACATGAAAATCCTCACCATCAAGAGATTTAAACGCAGTCAATTCTTTATCTGATAAATAATCAACCAAAAGCTCTTTTGCCGCCTTTTCAAGAGAAATTTTATTCCTGATTATCTTTATTTGCTCAGATAGATGAAGATCATTACGAATCATATTTAGCACTTCTTCAATAATTGCTAATCGCTCATTAATATCTAACTTTTTGATTTCGTCAAGGATTTCCTGATTTATCATATTTTTCTCCACTTAATTAATTATAATGATTATTTTAGCCACTCAACAAGCCTTAATGCTGAACCGGTGCTTTCATCAAGGCTTTGTGCTAATTCAAGGGCTTCTTTATATATTTCGCTTGATTTGTTCCACTCACAAGCAGTTACAAAACCTATTATCGTAAAAACGCCCTGTGATATTGCCAGAGCAGTTCGCATCTCGTCATCATTTATCTCAACCTTTTCCATCATTTGCGTAAGCAGATAGATAAGCTGTGCAGGAGTAGCAAATTCATCTATTTTTAGCATGGTTTTACTTATGCTAAGAATATTTCTCAAAGAATCCATGACAACACTGGAATGAAGCTGAGTAGCAATCTGAAAAGCCTCAATACAGGCGTTTGCTGAATCTATCCAGCTTTTTTGCATGGAATAGGAAAGAGCTATGTTTATTAAATTTGTAAATTGACCAAATATGTCCCCAATTTCACGTTTTATTTCTAGCGAATCTTGATAATTCCTCAATGCTTGATCTAAGTTTCCTAAGTTTTGTTGAATTACTCCAATATTATGTAATATATTACTTTGCTCCAGCTTATTGCCGAGATCATTAAAAATTTTGTTAGATTCACTATATAGTTTTATGGCATCTTCATAGTTCTCTTGATTTTGATAGCAGTTGCCTAGATTACCAAGCGTTAATGCCTTTCCATATAGATTATTTGATTTATCGAACAATTCACAGGCATTTTCATAATAATCAATAGCCTTGCTTAATTCATTCTTATTAAAATAAAGCATTCCGAGGTTATTCAGCAAACCTGCTTTCTCAGAATCATCTTCAATAGAATCAAATAAACTTAAAGCTAATTCAAAGTAATTTAAAGACTCGTTAAAATCCCCTTGATCTTGATAGATATTACCGAGTCTAATAAGGGCTTCTGCTTCTAATGATTTGCTTTGAAACTCCATTGATAAGTCTCTTACGATATTATATGCTTCTATTGCTTGTTTCCATTTTCCTGTTTTATGAGATATTGTGGCAAGATTAAAAATTGATATTGCCAATAGATAATAATTGCTTTGCTTTTTTGATAGATCAGCCATCTTGATATTGTAATATTGTATTATATGCCAATATCCCTGAATTGCCAGAAAACTACCTAATCCATTATAAAAATCTATTGCTTTATTCAAGTCGCCTTTATCAATTATAGTTCTGAATGTATAAAGACAATTAGGCAATTCCGTCTCCATCATCTTCAACGCAGGCTTAACAAATAACTCCATCGCAACGCCCTGTATCTGATCTCTCGGCATCCCTTCGGGCATCTGCGATTCAATAGCTTTTACAGCAGTATCAGGCTGAGTCATGGGAACGGTGGCATTGAGAAAATCCATATAAAACTCAGTCATGCGCTCTTGATATTTCTCTTTATCTTGATCTTCAGCTAGCAACTGTTCAGACTTTAGTCTTGCGATGCTATGCAGACCGAATCTTTTGCCCTGCTGATAGCTTTCAATAAGCGATAAACCGACTATGCGTTTTAGCGCTTTATCAAATATTTCGTCATTTAGCTTGCTGACTTCCTGAAGAGCTTTTCTGCTGGCAGTAGGATAAAATAATGACATAATTGCAAAAAGCCTTCTACCATCTTTCAACGCTAATTTCAATGAATTGCTAAAAACATAATCAAATATTGTTCCCTTCGCTTTTTTCAAGTCTTTCAGGATATTGGCCAGAGTTTTATCTCCCGCAACAACCTGAGTGATCACAAGGCGCATCGCCATCGGATGACCGCCTGTAAAACGGACAATTTGATCTAGTTCGTCAATATTGATCTGTGCTTCCTTCAATAATCCATAAGTCCTAAGCAATCTCAGCGAATCTAACGCATTCATTGAACTAACATGAATTTGCCTTTCATTTATTTCCAAAGTTTCTTTGCTTGTTATGATCGCCTTGCAGTTAATTGGCAGATTACTGAGCAAAGATCTTATTAAATCGGATTTAACAAGCCCTTCCATGCTGTCAAATACAAGTAATTTCCATTTATTTCCACTTAAAGTCTTGAGCAAAGCGTTTCTTAATTCATCGGGGTTTTCATCACTGGTAATCTCAAGTCCTAGCTTGTGCGCCAAATCCATCAGAAATCCCTCAGGACTGTTTAGTCTTGCCAATGGATCATCACCCTTGACATGCTCTCTTAGCTCTTTTGGAGGTGCGTTGCATCCCGATAGATATATTATTTCGCTGAACCATTCTGCCATTCTATGAGTTGCCTCAATAGCGATAGATGTCTTCCCTATACCCGCTTCGCCATGCAGACAGACAACCTGAACGCTATCTTGTCTTTGCGGATCAAGATGAAGCAATATTTCGCTTAGTTCACTCCTTCTGCCGACAAATTTCTGTTCACGAGTCATCATGGACGGGATTTCCGCTTTTGGAGGGAATATGATTTTAGCGATTGGCTTAGCCATCATCTCACGATCTTCTGTATCTATAATGCTTAATGAAACATCTTCATCTAAAAGCGAGTCATTTACAAACAGGACAGGTGTTGCCCATTCGTGAATACCGATCTCCCAATCGCTTGCCATTGCTTGACGAGAGAGCATAACCGCTTCATCTATGGATTTTCCATTTGCTAATGCTTGATAGAATGTTCTCGTAAATGTCAGATCAGCAAGTTCAGATATACTATCCCTCATTGCGATTAATACAGGCAAGCCTGTTTCCATTATAGTATTTGCCACACCGAAAACATCCTCGCTTGAATCGGCAGAATGGCACGAATTAAGGACAACAAGGCGCAATCCTCCCCTAATGCCAAGCGTTATCTGTTCTTTAATCCAGCTTTCTTCTGTAAGATCACAAGCTGAATGTCTTGTCTCAAAAAGTAACCGTCCAATATTGCCATGTCCTACAAAATGCAAAACATGATGATTTTCGCTTAATTCCCATATAAAATTTTCTCTGTTTAGGTGATTTCTTATCTTTATCTGTGCAGGAAAAGCCTCGCCTTCAAGTTTTTTGAATATATTAACATAGGCATCTACATCAATAGGTGAAACTTGATCTGGATCATCATCAGGCATAGTTTCATTTATTATTGGTGAAGATATACCAACAAGGACTTTCAGGTCGCCTGCTTTTTTGAACATATCGGGACTTTTTCGACCACTTGCGATACGTATTAAGCCTCGTTTTCTAGCAACCCAGTCCTTTCCATCATGTAACAATTCCCAGGGTATTAAAGCCAAATCTCCACTAATAGACAAGGCAATAGCTGACGGTTCTGTTGAGTTATATTTTTCAAGGGCTTGATCGGTGAATATTCGCTGAAACAGCCTTAATCCTAGATCATGTAAACTTTTTTCGTCTATTGATCTTATATCCTTAAATTCCTCAACTGATAATAATGGGTTTATTGGAACTGTTACATCGTCTATAAGTGCGCTTTTTGATGTAATAAAACATTTTATAACTTTCATTTACTTTTATTTCTTCATAATATACCTTAAAAGTCTCCCTTTTCCAAAAGGAGATTTGGAAGGATTTTCCAGTTATAAAAAAACTAAAACACTAATTTAGTTGACCACCAGAATAATTATTCTTTTTTACCACGCAGACTTTAATTCATATACAACCAAGTTTCCACTTATCCCTCCACCAGAAGCATAGGCACTTATTCCATTTTTCTCTGGTAAGAAGCATGATGACATAGACATTATGCCATCATTACCAAATAGCTCAATTGAGGTTCTGTCAACGAGAATCTGGAATTTTAGCTTATTGTCTATTGGCTCTAATTTTGCAGATTTTCCCAAGAAAGAGATCTCTTTATTTTCCACGTTATAATTGATCTTTTCACCACGTATCACAAACCCGAAATCGCTTGCAGTTCCTAGCTTTACCTCTGCATGTATATCAAGAAGGTCGCTATAAATATCAGGAATCATCTCTTCTTGGTTATATAATTCCTGATCATAGTATTCAAGTCTTCTTTGACGAATATTTGCAAGCTCTCTTATCGGTTGACGAAACATTCTGATCCCTTCAGAAGTCGTTTTTAATGTTATCTCACAAGGAAAACTCATCTGTTGATTAAAAGGCATATCTGGGTATTTTCCGCCATTCATCCATGCAATCTGGATTCGCCTTCCATCTGATTCGGGAATATCACTCCAAGTTTGTCCTGCATAAAAATTCGCACCAAAATCAGGTCGCATTAAGTTACTTTCAGGTGTGAAAGTTTGACCATCAAAAGAACCTATATAATGATTGCCATTTGCCCCCCAGAATACCCATTTTTTATTATTCGGATCACCATCTACAGTCAATTCAAATATATCTGGACATTCACCGGTATCAGGCAAACAAAGATCACATATCCGAGTCCATTCTTTAAGATTTGGTGATGAAAATAAAGCATAATCGTTTCCATCAAGAAACAATGCCATTATCCATTTTTCTGTTGGCTTATGCCAGATGACTTTTGGGTCTCTATTGCTACCAACAATATGTTCTAAAACAGGATTTCTAGCATACTTCTGCCAAGTTCTACCCCTGTCATTGCTGTATGCGATGCTTTGTGTGAAAGGCACTTTTGGCTCAACACAATCGCCTGCTGATGTGTATATGCAAACAAGCACATCTTCATCACCCGTCTTAAATCCTGCGGTATTGTTCCAATCAACTACACCCGATCCAGAGAAAATCGTTCCTAATTTATCTGGATAAATGGCATGATCAATCTGTTTCCAATGGATCATATCAGGGCTTATCGCATGACCCCATGTCATATTTCCCCAATTTATCCCATCTGGATTATGCTGAAAAAATAGATGATATTCACCTTTATAATAAATTAAGCCATTCGGATCATTCAACCAATTCGTTTTTGCTGTAAAATGAAATTGTGGACGATATTTCTCTTTATATAAATTATCATTGCTCATTTTTATCTCCATTTTTTAAGTAGATTCCTTCTTTGACAATAGATAAACACCAATAAACATTGCCAAAATACCTGATATTTGCATTATTGTAACACCCTCTTTTAGAACGATAAAACCAAGTAAAGCACCAAAAAAAGGTGTTGATAATTCAAGGGATGATACTTGTGCCGCTTTTATACGCTTCAAACCTTCATAATAAAGTATAACGCCAACTCCCACCACAAGCCCTATCAAAATCTGATATATATTGGATATTTGTATTGTGGACTTTATCAATGAATATATCACAAATATAGTTCCAGCGATAGTATATCTGTAAAATGCAACAACCCCAGAATTCATATCTTTGATATATTTTCTCATGGCAATAGCGGTTGTCGCCCAAGCCAATGTCGCCAATAAGACATAAAGATCGCCCATTGTTCCAAATTTTAGATTGGCTAGGTTTTCTCTTGTTTTCGTTGTTACCAATAAACTAGAAATTAGCATAACGGCCATACCAAGATAATCTAATTTACTGATCTTTTCCTCTTTGAACACCAAGAAAGAAATAAGAACAATAAAAATCGGCTGTAAATGCCCTAACAAAACCGCATTTACAACAGGAACTTTTGTCAAAGCGAAAAGATACGAAAAATCAGCAACAATCGTCCCGGCAATTGCAATGTATGCCAAAACTCCTAGTTGCTTCTTATTAACTCTAATACTACCTTTATTTGTGATAAGAGCATATAAAAGCGCTGTTAATGCAACAATTATTGCTCTAATCGTGGAAGTCTGTAAAACACTTACATCTTTATAGGCAAGTTTTGCGAAAATAGGCTCAATAGCCCACATCACATTTGCGGATAATATAGCCAATACACCAATTTTTTTATTGTCCATTATTTTGTTTATACCATTTGTTTATAAGATCATAGCGGATTTTATATAATTGCAATGTTTTATTGTCATAGACTAATTCAAACCCAGGAAGTTCTCCTTTAACCATTGGCTCAAGGGATGGGCGTATGTCCAACTGAGGAATAATATAGCTGACATGATAGAATCGCATAACTTCAATGGTTTTGTCAAGGGTTGTTCTTGGTATCTGAACTGCAGGTTGTTCCGAATAAAAATGCAATTCCCAGGGATTTCTTGTCATTGTCACCGAATCAGATGGAACATTCTCTTTTAGCCATCTACCCATATCCATCCATGCTTGATCTGTTTCACGATAGGGATAACCTCCGTGCTTGATTGAATTTTGTATGCTTTCACCAGAATTTATCATTATCGGTGATAGGACACAAAGCATTATAAAACCTGCGGTTATTTCTGGTTTGAAGGCAATTTTTGCATATTGCGTTGTTTGTGAAACATAATGCTTGATATTTGAAACATATTGAGTGATAAATGGCAATATAAAGGCATAAAATTTACTAAACAGACTTAGTGAAAGGCGATTCAAATACTTGAAAATAAACTTTAGCATTATATAATATGTAGCCCATCCAAACGCAACCATTAGAGGTAACAACGGAATAACCATTCTATCTATTGGAAACCAAGTAGCCGAGAGAAAGATCAATAATGAAACTGATATAAGCCATATTATATGCCTTTTTTTATTACCCCATAACAAAAATAGACCAATGATAGCAGGGATATTAGTTATATATGTCAAAAATGCTTCATTGCCAAATTTACCCCAGTTACTTTTAATATCTATGAATGTCCACCATATATTAGTTTTTAGATAATCTAATGTCATCTTTGCAACATAGCCAATGCCATCTTTGAATTTATCTTTGTATGTAAGTGGAGGTTTCTCTCCCCAATACAGATCATAAGTTCCTATTTCCCAATCAACATACCCACCATATCCAGCCGCAAAACGTTGTGTTGAAAATAAGGGGTCTCTAAAATGCACAAAATTCCTCACCAACCAAGGAAAAAGAATTAAAAAACCTATAATTAGACCTATAAGGAATCTTTTATTGAACAATAGGGTTTTGATGAAAGGCAAAAAACTAATTTCGTCATCTCTATATCGCTTAAGCCTATATCTAGCAATAAGATGAAATACAATATAACAAGGGAATAATAATATCCCTGTTCCCTTTGCATAATAGGCTAATCCCATAAATATTCCAGCATAATAGAAATTCTTTTCATCGTCCAAAGCCTTCATAGAAAAAAGCGCAAATGCACATACAATAAAAGTATATGTGACATCTGAGAGAGGATGCAATGACCAGCTAAAAAATGACGGTGATAAAAGGACAGTCATACCAGAGGCGACTCCAGCAATCCTGCTTTTGCTTAATTGTTTTGCTAATGAAAATGTCACCAATGGAAGAAAAAAGCATGATATAATTACAGAAGGTAATTTTGCAGAAAATGCGGTTTTTCCAAATATAATATAAAATGGTGCTATCAATATTGAATATAATGGAGGCCAATGGTCTTCTGGACGGACAATATTTGGATATTTTATAAAATAGAAACTTAGATAATCAACCTCAAATCCACGACCATGTATAAGGCTATCTGCCATCTCTGCATAAGCGGAAGAATCCGCATGACCGACGTATTGAATCGGATAAATTATTTGACATTTTATAATAAATACTGCAACACCAATCAATAGCAATAATACAATATATGGATCAATCTTTTTCAGAATTTGTGGGGTTAATCTGAACATTCTGATCTATACCTTTTTAGAAAATCAACCATAAATTGATGACGTTTTTCAGCCTCTATTTTTCCGCTTTGGGTCAACATCAAGTCCTTAATCCAAAGGAGTTTTGAGAAAAAATGATAAATCGGTGATGGATCAGGTCTATGAGTATTCATTATAAGCTTTTCAGGATTATCAATATCCCATTCAACTTTGCCCATTTCAGGACAGCCATAATGCCCCGCAAATACAAACACCCTCGCAATACCCCTTGCACCAATAGCATCAAGCCAATCAGCATCTCTTACAATCTTTGCTTCCAATGACTTTGGCTCTTCGCCTTTGAGATAGGATTCATAGGAGGATGCTATAATTACTTCCCTGATTTTCTTTATCTCGTCATGGGAAAATCCTATGCCTTTTAGAAATTTCTCGGCTTCGTTGGCAGATTCTTCTGTATGTAGATCAAATCTTTCAACTTCGTTTCTTGGCACAATATCATGTAAATAGGAGGATGGAATAACGATTCGCATGTCAGCACGTTCTTCTAAAGCTATTTTTTTTGCCATATTTACGACACATTCTATATGATCGAATCCATGAGCTATGTCAGCCTTTTTTAACTTTTGAGCGACAAATTCCCTTATCTGGTTTTCTATTTTATCATCAAATTTTTGGGTCATAAAAAACACACTATAAAAAAGATTTTTCCCTTACTCAAAATGACGTTAAAGTGTCACCCTGAACAAAGTGAAGGGTCTTCTTGGATTAATACAAAAATATGCTCTCTATACAATAAACTAAATCTACTTAAAGGCTAAAGCCCCTGTTGGACAAGCTTCAACACATTCTCGAGCAACTTTTTGCAAGCCTTCTTTGATAGTTTGATTAAAGGGAACACCGACACGAACAGTAAATCCCCGTCCTATAAAAGTTAATCCAAGAGATTCCTTTGATTTTGATGTTATTTGAACGCATAATCCACATGAAATACACTTTCCGGGTTCGTATATAATCTCACTATGTTGTGATTGTTGATCATAAGGTCGCCTTTGACCTTTATATTTGTTTGGGTTTGCATTATAAATGTCAGAATAATCTCTTAATCTGCAGTTATCAGCCCTTCTGCAATCACAATGCAAACATCTGAGAGATTCTGCAACCGCTTCGTCATCTGAAAAAGCATCAGAAGGGACTATTCTATCAATCTGGCTTGCGGTCTCAACAAACTTATGCAGTTCAAATTCAGGAAGGTTACCCATACGAACAGTGAAAGCCTTTAGCACACCCGTTATTGGCAAGCTATTCAAGTATTGATCAATAGAATTAGCAGAGATTTTCCCATCCGCAACAGAACGAACAGCCATATTAGTTCTTCGCCCAATTACATTTCCAGCAATAAACACACCGTCAATATCTGTCTGTAAGGTATTCCTATCAATTTTCGTTTTTTCTGGTAAGATGCTTTTATTTTGCCCTGTTGCGATTAAAATTGCATCATATTTATCTTTTAGGCTTTCAATTGTATCGATTCTTTTGTTTAACTGGAATTTCGCACCAAGTTTTTCAATGATTTTTATTTCATCATCTAGCGATTTACGGGGTAATCTGTCTTCTGGAATGTCATATTGAAGCGCACCGCCGGGTTTTTCATGATCATCGAATATCGTGCAGGCATGACCATATTGAAGCAAATAGTATGCAGAAGATAACCCCGCAGGACCAGAACCAACTATAGCGACTCTTTTTCCGCTTTCAGATTCACAAACAGGCATATAAGGCGATTCTGTAGAAAGATCGACATCCGCAACATAACGCTTTAATAGGCAAATTGATACAGGATTATCATATGAACCACGTCTGCAACCTTTTTCGCATGGTGCAGGACATATACGACCCAAAACCGCAGGCAAAGGTATATCTTCTTTGACAGTCATTATCGCATCTTTTAGATCGCCATTAGCAATCTGGCGGATCATCAATGGGATATTCATACCTGCAGGACAAACGCTTTGACATGGTGCAATACAATCGCCAGCATGATCGCTTAAAAGTAATTCTAGGGCTGTTCGTCTTGCTTCCAAAATCTCTTCTGTTTCGCTTTCGATCTCCATGCCATCTTCAACCTTAGTTGCACATGAAGGAACAATGCGATTCCCAACCTTCACGATACATACCATACATGATGTAGAGGGTTCATAGCCATCTCTAAAGCATAGCGTAGGTATATCAATCCCAATTTGCCTTGCGGAATCGAGGATTGTGCTTCCCTTTTGGACTTCAATTATTTTGCCATCAATTGTTACTCTTGGCAATATATCTTCCTCTTTCTAAAAAATTATCTATAGATTTTCCCATTCTTCCCTTTTGATTGAGGCATTATGCAACTTCCTTAACAGTCCAATCAATACCATTAACAACAGGAAGGGAGAGATTTCTTGAGACTCTAAATAATATCCAGTCCTCAAGAACCTCCTATAACTCATCTCTGCAAGCCTCAAGTGTTTCAGCATTGGCATAAACACCGTCAAAGCCGGGTATCTCGCCATAAAATGTATTATCATCAGGCAAAATTTCATATTTTACCATCTGCATTGAGACACGTATATAATCTGTTAAAATCAAAATCCTCTTTCTTTGTTTAAAATAGTCTCAAAAGCCTAAAAATCAGCATTTCCTTCTGATACAACAATTATCGCTTTTTCTGGGCAAATCTGCTTGCAGGTATCGCAACGAGTGCATTTCTCATCATCAATTTCATGCTTTTCATAAGGCTTCATCGGAATTGCATCAACGGGGCAATGCTGAGAACAAAGCGTGCAACCGATACAATCATCTGTAACAACATATCTTATAAGAGATTGGCATTTCCCTGCTGGACAGCGTTTCTCAAGATGCGCTTCATATTCAGAACGGAAATATTTTAGAGTCGTCAGAACTGGATTAGGCGCAGTCTTTCCCAACCCGCAAAGGCTACCTTTTTTAACCATGTTTGCTAGATTTTCTAGTTCCTCAAGATCACCCTTCTTCCCTTTGCCCTGACATAAATTCTCCAAAATTTCTAACATTCGCTTTGTTCCGACACGACAAAACGTGCATTTTCCACATGACTGATCCTGTGTAAATTCAAGAAAATAGCGTGCTATCTCAACCATGCAATCCGAATCATCAAGGACAACCAAGCCTCCTGAACCCATAATTGCCCCAAGAGATGTCAAGGCTTCATAATCAACCGTTGCATAAGATAATTCTGCTGGTATACATCCACCAGAGGGACCGCCAATTTGAACTGCTTTAAACTTTTTCCCTCCTGCGACTCCTCCGCCTATGTCTTCAACGATTTCCTTGATAGATATGCCCATAGGCACTTCAATAAGTCCACCTCTTTCAACTTTGCCTGCCAGTGCAAAAACCTTTGTTCCTTTGCTTTTCCCTATACCAAGAGAAGCAAAGCTATCCGCCCCATTGTTGATTATCCATGAGACAAGGGCGTAAGTCTCAACATTGTTTATCAATGTAGGTTTTCCCCACAATCCGCTTTCAGCTGGATATGGAGGGCGTAATCTAGGCATACCTCTTTGCCCTTCGATGGATTCGAGCATTGCGGTTTCCTCTCCACAAATAAACGCCCCTGCACCTTCCATTATTTTTAAATTTAAGCAAAAGTCACTGCCAAATATATTATCACCCAAGAAACCCCTTTCCTTGCAGACTTCGAGAGCTTCTCTTATTCGCTGGACAGCTAAGGGATATTCTGCACGAATATAAAAATATCCCTCGTCTGCACCAACAGCATAGGACGCAATGGCAATACCTTCTATAACACGATAGGGATATGATTCTAAAATCATCCTGTCCATAAATGCGCCGGGATCGCCCTCATCACCGTTACAGATGACATATTTTTTATCACAATTTGCTTTATGAACAAGGGACCATTTTACACCTGTTGGAAAACCTGCGCCTCCACGTCCTCTCAGACCGCTTTTTGTAATTTCGTCTATTACCTGTTCAGGAGTAAGTTTCCTAATACATTTTTTAAGCGACTCAAACCCGCCTGTCTCTAAATATTCGTCTATATCTGTCGGATTTATATATCCATAATGTTCGGTTGCAATGTGTTTTTGCTTATCAAGAAATGCACTGACTTCGGGGTCACGAACTGAAATAGAATACCTTGTTATTGGCTCCCAAGCCTCATCTGTCATCATTTTGTCAATCAGATTTGATGCTGATTTTGTTATTTTTTTCAATATCCCGCCGGGCTTTATATGTCGTAAGATAATCGCCTCAACATCATCAGCCTGAATATTTGCATAGAGATAAGATCGTCCATCGGGCATAACAATTTCGACTAAAGGCGTTTGATGACAGATTCCAACACAACCAACTCTTTTTACCTTCGCATTAATATTAAGTTTGCGGATTGTTTCCATCATTGCATCTCTGACGTTTCCACTACCTTTTGCGATACAGCATGAACCAAGCCCAAGACGTATTTCAGCAATACTTGATTCTTTCTGTTGGGAACTCAGTTCTGGATGTTTAGCTTTAGATTTCTGTCTTAATCCTTCGGAACTAAGAAAGTCTTTTAGAACTTTTGGCACTATATCAGGTGTGAGATGACCATAAGTGATGCCGTCTATTTGAACGACTGGCGCAAGTGTGCAACAACCAAGACATGCTACTTTTTGTATAGTAAAGAGATTTTGTGGGTCTGTATCATCATCTTCTATTTTTAGATGTCTGGTTAATGCGTCCTGTATCAATCCTGCGCCTTTAACATGGCAGGCTGTTCCATGACAAACGCTGATTATATGCTGACCAACGGGACGATGGCGAAATTGCGAATAAAATGTCGATACGCCGATTATCTGTGATGGAGTAATTTCGGTTGATTCTGTTATATAATGTAGTATTTTTTCAGGTAAATAATTATAGTGATCCTGTATGCGCTGGAGTATCGGTATAACTGCTTCTGCACCTCTACCATAGTCTTCTAATATATTCTCGATAAACTGGAGATCATCTTCCGTTATATCATCCGAAACGATCTCCTCGACTAGCGATTCCCTATACAATACAAATTCTCCTTACCACGTATATATATGCGCCCATCTGTAAAAGCTGGCGAACATTCTGTCTTTTCTCCTAATTCGTATCGAGCAATTTCTTTAAATTCTCTATCAGACTTGAAAATTATCATAACGCCATCTTCAGTTATTGTGTAAACATTATCTCCGACAAGACTCGGTGATGCCTTGAATGTCTCTGTAAAATCATGCTCCCAGACAATTTTGCCAGTTTTGGCGTCATAGCAGGTCATAAATCCATAAGTTTCCTGAAGATATACCAATTTACCATCAGATAAAGGACTGACTATATCAGGCAAGCCGCTATCAGCAGTCCATACAATATTTGTGTTGGTAACATCCCCCTGTCCGCCCGGTTTTATCCCTGCGAGTGTTGCATAAATATTAGTAACAAAAACAAGCCCATCTGCATATATCGGCGACGGCGCAATATCTCCGCTTAAACACTTGGCTCTCCAAAATTCTTTACCGTTGTTAGGATCATAGGCGATTACATAGGGGTTGCCATTGGTTATTATTTCGTCACGACTGCCCGTATTTATAATTATAGGTGTTGCCCATGAATTCGGAACAGGTCTTTTTGTTGACCATACCTGATTGCCAGAAGCACCATCAAAAGCCATTATGCTCGAAAGATTATCATTTGCAGAATTACCCTGATCATATAAAACAATAAGCAGATTTTTGAACATCAAAAGCGATGAAGCATAGCCATACATGCTTTTGGGTGTTCCGAGATTTTTTGCCCAGACAAGATTCCCATTAAAATCATAAGCAACCAGATCGCCATTTGCGAATATTGCATAGACTCTTTGACCATCAGTGGTTGCTGTTGGCGCTGCATAACCAGTATCTTCGGAAACTTTCGGAGGTTGTAAACTACTTCCAGGGATATTTTCTACTGATTTTTGCCATAAAATCTTTCCTGTATCTGCATCAAAACAATAAACTTCCCTTTTTTTATCTGTTGCTCCTGTTAAAAATACTTTTTTATCCCAAACAATAGGTGAATTGTTTCCGGGAAGTGCTATCTTGGTTTTCCAAAGGACGTTTTTCCCTGTCTTTCCGTCCCATAAAGAAGGAATATTGCTTGCATAAACTATCCCAAGACCTCCATACCCACGGAACCTAGCCCAATTTTTCTTTAATTCCTCATCAGTAGGATACGTTAATGTTTGCACAGAAACATTTTCTTGTTGAATCGTAGTAATTTGTGATATTGTTTCTGGTGTTGGGGCTGAGATTTCTGCCTCTGCGGAAGATGATAAATTTTGAGCAATATCAACTTGCTTAACCTCTTTTGCTTTTGCTACAATCTGTTCTGCATTTCTGAAAAACTCCACCTTTCCAGAGTTTGTTACAAGCGCAAATACAGATATACATATTATAAAAGCAATAGCAATAACCACCCAACGTGATATTTTTATGTTGCGTAGTTCCTCATTTTCTTCTGAAATAGGATGCTCTGGCATTGGTAATTTTCTCTTAAAATATTCATATGATTTTATAGCAGTTAGAAAAATAACCATACTACCTATAAGCAAATATGTCCCAAACCTTGAAAAATCACGATGGCGAAAATAATCGCTTCTAAGTTTAAGATCAAGTTTGCGAATTTGCTCTTTGATTTCTTGATTACCCGGTTCATCTATAAGTCTTTCTTTAAGCTGGGTAATTTCAGGCGAGTTTAATGGGTCTGATGATTTCAATCGTATATAGTTTGATACGAGTAAAGCAGAACCAATAATCAAAAAAATGCCAGTAATAAGAGCTATTACAAAAGATACATTATACCATGCTATTGCAAATTCATTTTCTTTTATTTTCAGATTCATTTATTTAAGTCTAATATTATGCAGATAAAGTCTGCATTAATTTAATCTACATTCGTAAAAACATGCTTTACAGAAAAAACAACGATAAATTGAAAGATATTCCAATAATTGAGTTTCTAAAACATTAATACTTATTTAACATATCATTTATCAATGATTTAGGCAAGCCAAAAATATAAAGGTCTGCCTTGACTCCATTTATAAAACTACCTCTACTTTGTTAAAATAGGATGTGAAATTGGGTATAAAATCATGTAAAAATAAAGCAAAAAGCATATAAGGAGATTGCCATGAATTACCTGAAACCCGAGGAATATTGTGATAGCTTTGGAAGATGATGTATTTTGTGAAGTCAGTTACACCAAAGCAAATGGAGATAGCTTTATTATTTATGTTACAGATATGATCATCATTTTTTAAATAGATTGGATTAATGTTGTAAAAGACTTTTCCATTTCAGCCTTCTATCTGCGTCTTCCTGTGCATTAACGCTACTTTGGCTTAAAATTTTTTGAGTTACATTTATTTGCTATTGGATGCCTGTTCACTTTTTTATTGCCCGATAATTTAGGACAGATACCACATATACGGGCAATAAATCTAACTTGACTTAATATAAAGTAATATGATATAATACCTTCATAGATATATGCGGGAAATATTAAAAAATAAAATCATATTATAATAAATATGGGGCTCAGTTGTGATAGTAGCATTTGGAGACAAGAATGGGGAAAATCGTTCTAGGGATTGTTGGACTAGGATATTGGGGTCCGAATCTTCTGAGAAATTTTACACAACTTAACGAAGCTAAAGTAAAAATATGTTGCGATCTCGATGAAAATATATTGAAAAAAACTCAAGAGCAGTATCATGAAGTAGAAATAACTAACAATTATAAAATATTGCTAGAAGACCCAGAAATAAATGCTATTGTTCTTGCTGTATCTGCACCTCATCATTATGATTTGGCGAAACAAGCCATTCTACATAAGAAACACGTCTTTGTTGAAAAACCTCTCACACTTGAAGTTTTCCACGCCGAAGAACTTCTAATTCTTTCACAGCAGAATGATGTTAAGTTGATGGTCGGTCATCTGATGGAATATCATCCAGCCATAGAAAAGATTAAGCAGATGATTCAGTCTCAGGAACTTGGGGATATATACTACCTCTATTCACAAAGAGTAAATCTTGGACGAATAAGAAGTGATGAAAATGCTCTTTGGAGCTTGGCTCCCCATGATATTTCGATAATAATGTATCTGCTAGAATCTGAACCTATAAGGGTAAGTGCAAGAGGCGAAGCATATCTGCAAGATGGTGTTGAGGATGTTGTTTTTCTTGATATGTTTTTTCCCAATAAGATCATGGCTCATGTCCAATTAAGCTGGCTAGATCCACATAAAATACGCAAAACTACAATAGTTGGAAGCAAAAAGATGGTCGTCTTTGATGATATGGATCCTTCTGAAATGATCAGAATATACGATAAAGGTGTTACCAACAATCAAACTTACGGTTCTTTTAGTGATTCATTATTATTGAGATTTGGTGATGTTACAATACCACATATTAAGGTAGTTGAACCACTCAAACTAGAATGTCAGCATTTCATTGATTGTATAAAAAATGATAAACAACCCAGAAGTGATGGAAAAGACGGATTAAGAGTTGTCAAAGTATTACAATACGCACAGGAATCATTGGCAAAAGGCGGAATACCAGTAAAAATTGGAGATAAAATATGAATGATAAATATTTTGCCCATGAATCAGCTTATATTGATGATGGGGCAATAATTGGTAAAGGAACTAAGATATGGCATTTTTGCCATATTATGAGTGGGGCGCAAATAGGAGAAAACTGCGTTCTTGGGCAAAATGTTTTTGTAGGTGGAAAGGCAAAAATCGGTAATAATGTTCATATACAAAATAACGTAGCGGTATATGATCTAGTTATTCTTGAAGATAATGTTTTTTGCGGACCTTCTATGGTTTTTACTAATGTTATAAACCCCCGATCTGAGATCAGAAGAAATATAGATGAGTATCGCCCAACCTTAATTAAACAAGGTGCTACAATTGGAGCAAATGCAACGATAGTATGTGGTCATACGATTGGTCAATATGCCTTTATAGGTGCAGGATCAGTAGTTACAAAAGATATACCAGATTATGCTCTTGTTTATGGAAATGCAGGCAAGATTGCTGGATGGATGTGTAGGTGTGGAGAAAGGCTTGATTTTGAAGGATGCAATGGCGTTGTTAAATGCAATAAATGTAATGATCGATATGAAAAACAAGAACAAATTGTCAGATTGATAATCTAACAACTAGATTATTATTCATATTATTTTGGCAAATAAGGTGAAAATTGGGGGTAAATATGGCGATTCCACTTGTTGATTTAAAAGCGCAATATTTAAGCATTAAAGATGAAATAGATAAAGCCATTCAAGATGTGCTTGATAGCCAAGTATTCATATTAGGTCCGAAAGTCAAAGAATTAGAAGAAACTATTGCCAAATATAGTGATGTTAAATATGGTATTGCAGTTGCATCAGGAAGTGATGCTTTATTACTCGCTTTAATGGCTATTGAAGTTGGATACGGTGACGAAGTTATAACGACTCCATTTACATTTTTTGCAACCGCTGGCTCAATTTCACGATTAGGTGCAAAACCTGTTTTTGTTGATATTGATCTAAAGACCTACAATATCAATCCCAACCTTATCGAAGCAAAAATAACAAGCAAAACAAAGGCGATAATACCAGTGCATTTATACGGTCAATGCGCAGATATGGATCCAATACTAGATATAGCAAAAAGACACAATTTGTATGTAATTGAAGATGCAGCACAAGCTATTGGTGCAAAATATAAAAATAAGATGGCTGGCTCAATGGGAAATTTGGGATGTTTAAGCTTTTTCCCAACGAAAAATCTAGGTGGATATGGCGATGGTGGTATGGTATTAACAAATGATTCTGAACTTGCTGAAAAATTGAACATTCTTAGAGCGCATGGAAGTAAGCCCAAATACTATCATTCTGTTATCGGAGTAAATAGCAGACTTGATGCAATTCAAGCGGGAATATTGCTGGCAAAATTTAGTCACCTTGACGAATGGAATGCCAAAAGACGCCAAAATGCCTCTATATATAATCAGCTCTTTAATGGTATGCAATTAATAACCCCTTATTCTGAAACATTTAATTATCATATATATAACCAGTATGTCATAATGCTAGAAAAAGATCGAGATCTATTGAGAGATGAGTTAAAAGATGCCAATATTGGCAATGAAATATATTATCCCGTTCCATTACACCTCCAAAAATGCTATTCCGACTTAGGATATAAAAAAGGGGACCTTCCTTATTCAGAAGAAGCAGCAGAAAAAACAATTGCTCTTCCAATTTATCCTGAGCTAACCAAAGAACAACAAGAAGAAATAGCAGGCGTTATCAGAGAATTTCTAGCATAATAATTTTATCAATACAGAATTTAATATTTAATGATTACTCAATTTTATTTACAACGAACTAAGGAGTAAAAACTAATGAGTTTTAAACCTGATATTTTTCTTGTCACTGGTTGTGCAGGATTTATCGGTTCAAAAGTCTCTAACTCTTTGCTTGAATGTGGAAATATTGTTGTTGGTATCGATAATCTTAATGATGCGTATGCGTCTCAGCTTAAACAATGGAGATTAGATCAGACTAATCAGTTTTCAAATTTTGAGTTTCATCATATTGATATTACACATTTTGATAGCCTTAGAGAGTTATTTCGTCAATATAGATTTAAAGCTGTTATAAACCTTGCTGCTCGTGCTGGGGTTAGAGCAAGTATTCAAGATCCATGGATATATATTCAAACTAACGTTACTGGGACACTTAATATACTTGAGCTATGCAAAGAATATGAAGTAGAAAAATTCATACTTTCTTCTACATCAAGTATATATGGAAAGAATGACACCCCTTTTAACGAAGATAGTAAAGCAGATTGCCAATTATCACCCTATGCCTCATCAAAAAAGAGTGCAGAAGCCTTAGCCTATACTTATCATTATCTTTATGGTATTGATACAACAATATTAAGATATTTTACTGTATATGGTCCAGCAGGACGTCCTGATATGGCTGTACTTAAAATCATTCATAGCGTTTCAACAGACTTAGAAGTTCCAATATACGGAGATGGTAAACAAGAACGTGATTTTACATATATTGATGATATTGCACAAGGAACAATTAGTTCTCTCAAAAAAATGGATTTTGAAATAATTAACCTCGGTTCAGATAGACCAGTAAAGCTAAAATATGTTATTGAGCTAATTGAAGGTAATTTGGGGAAAAAAGCAAAACTTGCTTATCATCCGTCCCATCCGGCAGACGCACTTTCTACATGGGCAGATATATCAAAGGCAAATAAATTACTCAATTGGAGTCCACAAGTAAGTATTGAAGAAGGAATAAAAAGGACTGTATTGTGGTATAAGCAAAATCAAAGCTGGATTAGCAAAATTAGGAATCTTGAATAAGGCATAAAATATGAAAATAGCATGTGTCGTTGGTGCAAGACCAAATTTTATGAAAATAGCACCTTTGCTTGAGGAAATGGTAAAATACCCAAAGCTTAATCCGCTTTTGGTTCATACTGGTCAGCACTATGATTATGAAATGTCGCAGATATTCTTTGATGAATTAAAAATACCAAAACCAGATGTGCATCTGGGGATTGGTTCTGGAAGCCATGCTGTTCAGACAGCAAATATAATGATTGCTTTTGAAAAAACAGTAAATGATTATAAACCTGATCTTGTTTTAGTCGTTGGTGATGTTAACTCTACTTTGGCCTGTGCGCTTGTTGCATCCAAATTATGTATACCAATCGCCCATGTAGAAGCAGGATTGAGAAGCTTTGATAAAACAATGCCTGAGGAAATCAATAGAATAGTAACTGATGTGCTATCGGATTATCTTTTTACTACTACTGAGGAAGCTAATGAAAATCTGAAAAGAGAAGGAATAGCAGAAAAAAAGATATTCTTTGTAGGTAATATAATGGTTGATACTTTATTAAAATATAAAGAAAAAGCTGAATCGATCCCAATATTGAATGAACTAAGATTAGAGAAAAATTCTTATGTGCTTATGACTTTACATCGTCAAGCAAGTGTTGATATAAAAGAAAACCTTCTAGAAATATTAGATGCAGTAGAAAAATTACAAAGCATGATCAAGGTTGTGCTTGTTATACACCCAAGAACAAAAACAAGAATAGAAGATTTTGGCTTAAAAGAAAAAGTTTCATCAATGAACAACCTAATGATTATAAAGCCTCTTGGATATTTAAGTTTTATTGGATTGATGAAAAACTCGAAATTTGTTCTTTCCGATTCTGGGGGGATGCAAACCGAAACAACCGTATTAAATATACCATGCTTAACAATGCGCGATAATACAGAAATGCCTGAAACTGTGAGAGAGGGAACAAATATTCTGGTCGGAAATAATACAGACACAATAATCCAAGAAAGCATTAAAATCATCGAAGGGAAAGCAAAATCCGGAAAAATCCCAAAAATGTGGGATGGTCGGACATCAGAACGCATAGTATCGACTATCATAACAATAGGTAATATGGAAAATGAATAATAAAAAAATTAAGAAAACCATATTAGGCGGTGCAATTGGAAACTGTGTCCATGTCGCTGGTGTTTATGAGTATCTTAGATTAGCCGAAAAAGTCGGCTATAAAACAGAATTTATCGGTCCTGCTGTTGCGCCCGTTTCATTCGTCAAGGCTATTGCTGAATTAAAGCCCGATATTGTATGTGTTAGTTATCGCTTAACACCAAAAGTCCTTTATGATATTCTAAAAAGTTTCTTTGATGAATTAAATAATGCAGGTTTATTAGAAGGAAGGCTATATTATTTTGGTGGAACGCCTGAATGTGTTAATGTTGCCAAGCAATTTCCATATTTTTCACAATATTTTATTGGTGAAGAAAAGCTCTCTTATCTTATTCAAACATTATCAATAGACGAAGAGATTACAGAGAATATAAAAGGTAAAATAGAAGAAAAACCAATGCTCGAAGGCGGAAAATTAGATGCAAAGAAGCTAAGAGAGATGATGAAAGATGGGCTATATCTTCCAATGTTACGTCATCATTTCGGTTTACCATCATTGGAAGACAGCTTAAAAGGCATAAGACAGATATCAGAATCAGAGCAAGTTGACATTATATCCCTTGCACCAGATCAAAATGCCCAAGAATTCTTTTTTGAACCAGAGAAAATGGATAGGTCACTTGATGGTGCAGGTGGTATTCCAATTCGTTCAGAAGATGATTTGATTAAAATATCAGAAGCTAGAATGGCTGGAAATTATCCAAGGCTAAAGATATATGCAGGAACAACCAATCTCCTAAAATGGGCAGAAATGAGTGTCCGTTTGCTAAATGTCGCATGGGGGACTATTCCGTTATTTTGGTATAGCATATTGGATGGAAGGTCAAAACGCCCATTAGAAACAGCAATAAGTGAAAATCAGGAGGTTATACGTTGGTATGCAGAAAAGGGAATCCCTGTTGAGATTAACGACCCGCATCAATGGGGATTGCGTGAAACTTCTGATGTAATAACCGCAGTTGATGGTTATTTAGTAGCTTATAATGCAAAAAAACTAGGTGTAAAAACGTATATTGCACAATATATGTTCAATACTCCAAGATTAACTTCCGGAAAGATGGATATTGCAAAAATGCTTGCTATGTCTGAACTCATTAATGAGCTTGAGGATGATAATTTTATACATCTAAAGATGGTAAGAGCAGGATTGACGCATTTTTCGACAGACATGGATATAGCAAAAGGACAACTTGCTTCGTCAACTCTCCTTGCATTAGCACTAAAACCTCAGATAATTCACGTAGTCAGTTTTAGCGAAGCTAACCATGCTGCAACTCCAGAAAACGTTATAGAAAGTTGTAAGATAGTAAAGGGTGTTTTGAAAAATGCTTGGAATGGTTTTCCAGATTTGGCAAGTGATCAAGAAGTTATAGATAGAAAAGAGTATATTTTAGAAGAATCCAGAAAGCTCTTAGAACTTATGAAGGATTATTCACAAGGTGAGTTATCAAATCCAAAACATCTATCTGAATTAATTAAGACTGGTTTCTTAGATGCACCACATCTAAAAGGCAATCCTGAAGCATTAGGTCAGATGAAGACTTTACCAATCAATGGTGGATATGAGTCTGTTGACGTATCTGGAAAATCCATTAAAGAAACAGAGCGTGTTCAAAAATTGATTGCCCAAAAAGAAGACGGAGATTAGATTAATAGGAACAACAATAAGTATAATTTAGATTGCCTTATAGATACAATTTTGATTATATTGATGTTTTCAGTAGGGATAAACATGCTCAATTTAACATGTTAGATTTTATTATGGCTACAAGAAGGATGGTATAAACTACTGAGAATACAAAAGTATAGAAATTAGAAAATGAGGAGATTTTTTTGAGTGCATCTTTTGGAACTAACGTTCTGAAGATATTAACAAGCAAAGTTGCTGCACAGGCGATTGCTTTAATAACAGCGCCAATAATTGCAAGAATGTTTTCGCCAGAGCATTTTGGCACCGTGCAATTATTTTTATCAATAAGCGGCATTATAACTGTAATATCTTGCTTACGCTATGAATTTTCGATACCTCTTGGTAGAAATAAAAACGAAGTTGTAGCCAGTGTTATTATAAGCGTCATATCATCATTGGCAATATCTTTGGTATCACTTGTATTAGTTTTTTTATTGAAAAATAAGACTGCTATATGGTTGAAATCACCAGAACTGGAAACGTTTTTATGGTATTTGCCATTGGCTACATTTTTCGGAGGTGTCAGCCACGCTGCGAATTATTACGCCTCTCGTTCAGGGATGTTTGGTGCATTAGCTTGGTCGGGCTTTGTATTAACATCTGGAAATGCGGTTATTCCAATAGCCCTAGGTTTGCTTTTTGGGGCTTCTGCTAC